>ERZ772882.6-NODE-6-length-298379-cov-7.269663_pt1 | contig 298379 bp, 242 predicted proteins | sample MGYA00580576_ERZ772882 | MGnify/ENA primary metagenome ERZ772882 (study PRJEB29015, sample SAMEA2737658) | human gut metagenome | biome: human gut; feature: human-associated habitat; material: faeces | place: China | collected 2012 ... | reverse complement strand
GGAACACCTGCATCAGCGTGTGGTAGCGGTGTTCCAGTCCGAGAAAGGCGTTCTTCACCTTCTCCGCCGTGACGAAGTTGTCACGCTCCATGATTTCCTGATAATGCCTGTTGATGCGTACCCGCATCTTGTCAAGCATACGGTTCGTTTCGAGTGCCGCCGTGCTTCTGCCCGTGACACGTCCACCTTTGGTGTCCCACAGTTTCGGATCGACAGTCAGTTTGCAGCTGAACTGTGTCTGGCTGCCGTCCACCGTGATGCGTCCCATGACGGGAACTGTCCCGTCCTTTTTCACTACCTGACGCTTGAGGTAGTAGATTACTGAAAATGTACTCTTCATTGTCCTTAATTTTTGGGTTTCAAAATTAGTTGGTGAAGAGTCCGGTGTTGGTACGCAAAACGGGGAGGAACGGCGCAATCTTTTTCCGTAACCTGATTTTTCGCATGAGTTATGGATAACTCACTATTCCTTAGAGCCTTGTTTCGCTATTCGTACCCGTTTGTCGCATTTTCGGGCATGGTTACGAACAAGTAACGTAGCGGCGTCAGGATTTGGCTTCGGCAGGGATTGTAATGGCTTCACGGATTATCGCCACTTCAACCAAAACCCTTGTAACTCAATTCTATCACTATATCTTTCCGCATTTCACTTTTTTGTAGTAACTTTGCTAGGAAAATATACTAATTTTTCATGCTTACAAATGGAATGCAGATATTTTTTTCTTTTTAACCATCAAGCGGTTGACATATTTGCCCGAAATGAAAAATTATTAAATGTGTTAATATCATCAATCGATCGTTTTTTTAGATCAATATCTAGAATCCGTATAATCAGATTATTTGCGTGGGAATGAATGTAATTCTTCCCAAAGACAGTTTTTACGTGCTGTACCTGTTTAAGGATGGTGCGTGAGGCACATGGGCATAAAACGTTAAGCCTGATTCTACAGGTTAGTGCGCGAAGCGTATCTATATTAATCGTGATATATTGAATTTTTATTAACCAATCACGAGAATTTCCAGATTTCACAAGCTATAAAATATGTCAGAGGGTACGAGAAAAATGCATTGGTATGCGGCGTACACTAAAATCAATCAGGAATTAACGATTAAAAAGCGATTAGATCACTTGGCGATAGAAAACTATCTAGCCATGCGTGATGAGGTGCGTGAGACTTCTTTCGGGAAGAAAAACGTGCGGGTAATCTTGATCCCTCATTTGATTTTTATTCGGACGGATCAAACAACAGCTTTCTCGTTACTTAATGAACATGGTTTAAACGTCGTTTACCTGAAAGACTTAGAAACTCGTCATTTGCTGATAGTTCCCGATAAGCAAATGCGTGATTTTATGTTCTTACTTGACTTTTCAGATTCCACCGTGGAGGTGATCAATGAAGAGTTGAAGCGAGGCGATCGGGTAAGGGTAATCAAAGGTCCGCTAATTGGACTTGAAGGAGAATTGCTCCGAGTAAAGGGGCATAAACGCGTAATAGTACGCCTGGAAGGGGTCGTTTCTGTGGCAACCTCTTACATTCCGGGTTCATTCCTAGAAAAAATAAAATAGAGATAGTGGCGATGAATCTTAATGATTTATACAAGAAAGTATCGGCCATCCCGATCGGGGATTTTCCCCCATCCGCGTTGTCTGGCTTATTGCATGGGTATATCTCGGTTTATTCCATCGTGCGAGTAAACCCGTGGTTGGAAGACGTGTATGGTAGCCAATGGGACATCCATGAACGGATTCGGGAAATAGCAGGGGAGTTAGCGGATTTGATAAAAGATCCGGCTGTTGCATTGGAAGATCGAGTGGGGTATGTTGCCGACTTGATGGAAACTTATTTGACCTATTCCGACATGGATTTTTTAGATATTGCGTTGGATGCGGCTTACGGGATTATATCCCCGGAGAGGAATGGAGAGATCGTGTTACCTTGTCGGACTCCGGAGATGTGTAGGTTGTTGTGTAGTTGTTATTATTTTACGGGGGAGGAGGAATGTGCAAAGTTGGCAAAGGAGATAGTAAAAGAGTTTAAAACTCGTGTTTTAGAATATAATTTGACTGATGGAGAAGTATGGGCATATTTACATTCCTTTGAATTTTATGCAAATATTGTTGGCGAAGGGGAGGTATGTGAGTATGTAGTGAATCATCTTAAAGATAAGATGTTGTTTTTATTGAAAAGTGATGTAATGCATGAAACGATGTTAAGTCAAGTATTGCATTTTAATGTATTGGCTTCATGTGAATATGTGAAGTTGGAGAATAATTGAAAATTAGTATTTTATTATTTAGTAAGTCCTTTTATGATTGATATAAATATCTTTATTTCTGAATATATTACGAAAAGGCCTGTTAGCATGTTTGCTCAAGATATAGAGTCAAACAAAGAAGAATTGTTGAAAGAAATTCAAGGGAAAAAAGTATTAGTGATTGGAGGTGCAGGTACAATAGGTTCATCATTTATAAGAGCAATATTACCTTTTAAGCCAATAGAATTAGTGGTGGTCGATATTAGTGAGAATGGCTTGACAGAGTTAACTCGAGATTTGCGTTCAACAAATGGTATGTATGTACCAGAAAAATATCGAACTTATCCTATTAATTATGCTGATCCTATTTTTGGAAAGATATTTAGGGAGGCTAACGGTTTTGATATTGTTGCTAATTTTTCTGCGCATAAGCATGTTAGAAGCGAAAAAGATCAATATTCTGTAGAGGCTTTGTTAGAGAATAACGTGATAAAAGCTCGTTGTCTGCTAGATCTGTTGGTCGAGATCCCTCCAAAACATTTTTTTTGTGTATCAACGGATAAGGCTGCTAATCCCGTGAATGTGATGGGGGCGAGTAAGAAAATCATGGAAGATATGATATTTGCCTACTCTGATAAATTTAAAATTAGTACAGCACGTTTTGCAAATGTTGCTTTTTCTAATGGTTCATTGTTGGCAGGATTTATTGATCGTTTAATGAAAAAGCAACCATTGGTGGCTCCATTGGATGTAAAGCGTTATTTTGTTTCACCAGATGAAAGTGGGCAAATTTGTATGCTCTCGTGTATTTTGGGTAAAAATAAAGAGATATTTTTTCCGAAATTGGGTGAAGAACAAATGTTGACTTTTGCTCAGATTTGTGATGATTTTTTGCACTCATTGGGATACGAGGTGAAAAGATGCGAGACTGATGAGGAAGCGAAACGATATGCGGCAGAAATGTCTGTTAATGATAGAACGTATCCTGTAGTTTATTTTGCTAGTGATACCACGGGCGAAAAGAGTTTTGAGGAATTTTATATTCCCGGAGAGAAATTAAATATGGAGCGTTTTGAGTCATTAGGGGTTATTGAGGAGGTGAAGGCACGTCCGATAAATGATATTGACAATTTGTTTTTTGAATTGAAAAATGTCTTTGCAAAAGATGTTTTTTCAAAGGAAGAAATTGTTGAAGTCATGAAACGTTTCATCCCGAATTTTGAACACATTGAGAGGGGAAAGAATTTGGATCAAAAGATGTAATTTAATAGTATAAATTTATGGAATATCAGATTCCTTTATTTCAATTGAATTTCGGAGAAGAAGAGATTCAAGCCGTGACGGAAACAATCCGTTCTAAATGGATTTCTACGGGGCCTAAATGTGAAGAATTAGAACAATTGTTTGTAGAGATGATGCAGGTAAAACATGCCATAAGCGTATCGAATTGTACGGATGGATTGCATTTGGCATGTTTAACGTGTGGATTACAGCCAGGAGATGAGGTACTTTGTCCTTCATTAACTTTTGCTGCTTCAGTAAATTGTATTCGGTATGTAGGTGCCACTCCTGTTTTTTGTGATATCGTGGGACCTGAGCATATAAATATTGATCCAGAAGATATCAGGAGAAAGATTACTTCTAAAACTAAAGCGATTGTGGTTGTTCACATGGCTGGTTTTCCAGCTATGATGGATGAGATTATGACAATTGCCAAAGAATATCATTTGAAAGTGATCGAGGACGCATGCCATGGTCCGCTTTCCGAGTATAAAGGGAAAAAATTGGGAACGATAGGAGATGTGGCCACGTTTAGTTTCTTTTCGAATAAAAATATTAGTACAGGAGAAGGGGGGATGTTGATCACGAATAGTGACGAAGTAGCGGAGAAAGCTCAATTATTGCGTTCACATGGAATGACGACGATGTCTTACCAGCGAGCTAAAGGACATGCAACAGCTTATGATATTGTTGAGTTGGGTTACAATTTTCGTATGGATGATATTCGAGCTTCAATTGGATGCGTCCAAATGCGAAAATTACAGGAAGATTTGGAAAAGCGGATTCGTGTTAGAAATAAATATGTGAACGAATTAGCAGAAGTGAAAGGAGTGGTCGTCCCGTTTGCTGATAATAAGGAATTTGTATCGAATTACATCATGCCGATTGTATTGGTTGATTCGACAAAAGAAAAAAGAGATCGAGTACGTGATGCAATTCATCAAGCTGGAATTCAAACGAGTAATCATTATCCAGCAATACATAAATTTTCAATTTATAAAGATTATGGGGCGCTGTTACCGCAAACAGAATACGTGGCAGATAATGAAATTACCTTACCGATGTATGCTGCATTGACGGATGAGCAGATTGAATTTATTGTTAGAATAGTAGATAGAGCAATTCATGACTAAGAATATTTTAGTGTTTGGTGCTAACACTTTACAAATACCACTAATAAACAAAATTAATGAATTAGGGTACAATTCTATTGTCGTAACTCTTGTGCCGACAGAACCTGGTGCTGAAATTGCCAAACAAGTGGTAATAGAAGATTTTTGTGATGAAAAACTAATGTTAAGTATAGCACGAAAATATAATGTGATTGGAATTGTTACTGATCAGACTGATATTCCTGTTAGATCAATTGCTTATGTTTGTGAAAAATTAGGGTTACCGGGTATTTCATATGAGACAGCATGTCTTTTTACGGATAAGTTTCTTATGAGAGAAAAATGTAAGCAATTAGGTATTTCTACACTTAAGTATAGATTAGTAAATGATATCGAGCAAGCGTTAGATTTTTATGATTCGAATAATTTTAAAGTGATATTAAAGCCAATTAATAATCAGGGGAGTAAAGGAGTATGTCTTGCAGAAAACAGAGAAGAGGTGATTTATGCCTATCAAGAAGCCATTAAGTATAGTAAAGGTAATCCTATATTAATAGAGCAGTTTGTGACAGGTCATGAAGTTGTTGTAGAAGGAATTGCTTTTAATTATGAGTTTAAAAATCTTATTTGTGGTGATACTTATTATTTTAAGGAAAAAAATGCTTTTGCTGCAACACAAAGAATTTTTCCAAGTAGATATGATTCGGAAGTTATAAATAGGGTTTTGAGACTTAACGAAAAAATAATTAAAGGATTTGGTTTAAAACAGGGGCTGACTCATAGTGAATTTATAATATCTAATAATGAAATAATTTTGTTGGAGACAGCAGCTCGAGGAGGAGGTGTTTTTATATCTTCGGATATTATTCCTTTAATGACAAATTTTGATACAACAAAATTTATAGTAGAATTGGCTGTAGGTAAAATTTGTTCGTTTCCTGAAATAGTGGAGACTAATAAGGTTTGTTCTTATTTAGCATTCTTTTTACCTGTGGGAAAAGTAATTGAATGTGAAAATATTCAATTGATTCAAGAGTTGGACTTTGTTCATGGAAACAATCTTGATAAGATAAGATTAGGGCTTGAAACATTTAACAATATAGATAAAACATCTCGTTATTTTATGGTTTTAGAAGCTGGTTCTTATGATGAGATTCAAGAGAGAATATCGTATATAAAGTCACAATTGAATATAAAAGTTCAGCGAGATGGAATAATATATAGTATTATATGGAATTGAAAAAAGTTATTATTTTAGGAACTATTCAGTTCTCTGTAATGATGTGTAGTATATTAGAATCAGAAGGATATTCTGTATATGCTTATTCTACCTATAAGGAGTATCTGAATTCAAATTTTTTTGTGGGATATCCAGTATTTCCAACTGAAGATTTAGCGGAGTTAATGGGATGAGTTGAAAGTTTTATGATTCTTAATAATATCGGATATTCGAAATTAAATACTATAAAGGAACGGACTTTTGCGGATTTAAAAAGGCGGGAGTATGATATTATGACTTTTATTAGCCCAAAGGCTAATATTTGTTGTCATAGGGGGATGTAACAATGGATACTAATAATTTTGTAGGAATGAATTCTGTTATAAAGAATAGAGTTAGTGTGGGTATTTATTCTATAATTGGGTGTGGATCAAATGTTATAGCATCAATTAAGAGTTATTCTGTATATACTGGTAATCCTGCTGTTCATAAAAAGAATATATAGGATATTAATAGCGTAAATATATGAATATTGATACGTTAATCAAGAATAGAAAAGTGTATGACGATATATCTATCTATCAAGCATTAAAAATGATGGATATCGAAAAAAGTAAAGTCTTATTTGTTTTTAATTATGATGAAGATTTTATAAGTATATTAACAATCGGAGATATTCAGAGAGCTATAATTCGCGAGCATTCATTGTCTACGAAAATATCAGAGATCCTTGATAAGCATAAAATTATAGCAACTTGTGATGAAAAGATTGAAGAAATAAAAGCTAAAATGCTTAAACTTCGAGCCGAGTGCATGCCTATTCTTGATCGTGATGGAAAGTTGATTAATATTTTATTTTGGAATGATTTGTTTTTGGATGGGACTAAAATAGATGATCGAAAAATAAATCTTCCGGTTGTGATTATGGCAGGAGGAAAGGGAACAAGATTAAAGCCTTTAACGAATGTAATACCCAAGCCATTGGTTCCTGTTGGCGAGAAAACGATACTTGAGGAAATAATGAATCAGTTTGAGTCAATTGGATGTATGGAATTTTATATGTCGGTTAACTATAAATATGACATGTTAGAATTTTATCTAAACCAATTAGAACATAAGTATAATATAAATTTTTTTAAAGAAGAAAAACCACTAGGAACTATAGGTAGTGTATCATTATTGAAAGACAAAATAAATACACCTTTTTTTGTATCGAATTGTGATATTCTTATCGATCAGGATTTTCGAGATGTTTACGATTATCATGTAGAGAATAAAAATGATATAACTATTATTACTGCCGTTAAAAATTTTCAAATTCCTTACGGTGTTATTGAGACAACGACTAATGGAGTTATGACTGGGTTAACAGAAAAACCAGAATTTAATTACATGATAAATACGGGTGTATATGTTTTGCAGCCTGATTTAATATATGAGATACCTGAAAATGAATTTTTTCATATTACTCATTTAATAGATAAAGTAAGAACGAGAGGGGGACGTATTGGTTGTTTTCCCGTAAGTGAGCATTCTTGGAAAGATATAGGGGAGTGGGGTGAGTATCTTAGTTTATTAAATTTGAAGTGATTGAGATATGAAAGTTTTATTAATTTGTCATTTTTGGAGTTCTCAATTGACAAATCTATTAGATTCTAAAAGAAGGAAAGATCCATCTCCGTGGATACAAGAAATATTGAATTTATTTGAAAATAGAAATGATTTAGAGTTAATTGTTTTAGCTCCTAATTATGATACGAATCAAGATATTATTGTTGAATGCAATAACATTAAGTACTATTTGTTTAAATATTCACCTACAATATTATGTAGACTTTTTTATCCGCTTGTGCCCAAGTTAATAAAACATGATGATCCACGAAAAATTTCAGAACGAATAGCCAATCTGTTAACTGGATATTTATTTCCGAAATTTAGAATAAAAAGAATAATAAATAAAATTCATCCTGATATTATACATCTTTATGGTACCGAAAATCCTGAATATGCTGTTGGGGTTTTACCTTTTTTAAATAAATCAAAGTATAAAATATTAGTATCATTGCAGGGTTTTGTTTTTTTACAGCCAGATAAATCTTTTTTTTTGAGTCGTTTAAATCATTATTGGAGAGTAAAGTATGAAAAATATATTAATGAAAGGATTTCATACTTAACAGTATCGCCTAGTGGTAGTTTATATTTTAAATACTATTCGAATGTTCCGAAAATATTTGAATTAACACCTATAACAAAAGATCCTAAAATTGATGCTTCATTAGTTGATAAAGAATATGATATTGTTTTTTATGCTAAAGTGACAAAAGATAAAGGTATTGAAGAGTTAATTAAAGCTGTTGGATATTTAAAAAATGAGTTAAGTCGGGAAGTAACTGTTTTAGTTATGGGTTTTTGTGAGTCAAATTATCTTGTAAAATTGAAGGATAATTTAATAAAAGCGGGTATAGATCATCAGTTTTGTTTTACAGGTTTTATTTTAGATCATAGGGAAGTTTATAGTTTGGCTTCAAAGGCAAAAATAATGGTATTGCCAACGCATAATGATGGTTTTAATAATACCATAAGGGAAGCTATGTTAATGCGAATTCCTGTTATTACAACGGCATTAGATACAATAACTTTCGTCAATAATGATGATAAATGTGCGTTATTATATAATATTGGTGATTTTATTGGTATTGCAAATGGAATAATGGAGATTTTAGATGATAATTCCTTGAAGCAAAAATTGACAGATAATGCTTTTGCATTGATGAAAGGAATGTTTAGTATAGAGGCAATATATATAAGAATAGTAGAAATATACCGATTAATATACCATGAAATGAATAGTAATTCATGAAAAACGAAATTATGATACCAGAGTCTGCAGTTTTATTGATAACCTTTAATCGTTCTGATAATACTCGTGAAGTATTTCGACAAATAAAGCAAGCTAAGATAAAAAAATTGTATATTGCTAACGATGGTCCACGAGAAGGTAATGAAAACGATGTTATTGAGAGAGAAAAAATTAAGTTACTTCTTCAAGAGATTGATTGGAATTGTGAATTGCATACTTTATTTCAAGAAAAAAATTTAGGTTGTGGTTGGGGACCGGCTACTGCTATCACTTGGGCGTTTGAAAAGGAAGACCGGCTTATTGTTTTGGAGGATGATTGTGTTCCAGTATTAGCCTTTTTCTCTTTTTGTAATGAAATGTTGGAACTATATAAAGATGATGATAGAATTTGGCGAATATCAGGGAGATCATGTTTTCCTGATTCAGATTTTTTTGCAGGGTATGATTATATATTTACACATTATGCACCTTCATGGGGGTGGGCTACATGGAAAAGGTGCTGGGATCATTTTGATATGAATATGCTAGATATAACTAAATATTTACAAGAGGGGGGGGCAGAAAATTATCATTTCTCGACAAGTCAAGCCGCTTTTTCGAATTATATGTTAAAACAGGCTTTGAATGACAAAAATCTTACTAGTCATATTTGGGATATTCAGTTTGCTTATCTACATATAAAGAATAATGGTCTTGGAATTGTTCCTAGAAAGAATTTAATAAAGAATATCGGTTATATTGGAACGCATTTTAATAAAATACATAAATTTCATCTTTTGGATACTTCAAATGAATATCGAGTGAAGAATCATCCTTCTTTTGTTGTTACGAATAATAAATATGATAAATATTATTTTAAGCATTCGATAAGAAAATTCGCTTTTATACCATATCAGTTAGAGCTTTTTGTCAGAAAAATGAAAGCATTTATAAAAGGGATAAATTAGTATTGTAAATCATAAATATAGGTGATTAGTGTGAATTCTGTAAATAAAGTTATTATTGGTACTGTTAGTATCGAAGAAGAGATAAACGATAAATAAGTTGAAATTTAATGAGTGTTCTAAAAGACAATAATAAAGTTATTATCAAAAATACAATAGTATTGTATGTACGAATGTTGTTTTTGATGTTAATTTCGTTATACACAAGTAGAATATTGCTTGACAGTTTAGGTGTTATAGATTATGGAATATATAATGTTGTGGGGGGGATAGTTTTATGGTTTTCATTTATAAATTCATCTATGACTAATGCTACTCAGCGTTTTTTGACTTATTCTTTGGGATGTGAATGCCTAGATAAAATGAAAAAAGTTTTTTGTGTTAGTATGTCAATTCATATTGCGATAGCTTTAGGTGTTTTTATTTTGGCTGAAACGATTGGTTTATGGTTTATGTATACACAAATAAATATTCCCGAAGATCGATTAAATTCGGTCTTTTGGGTATATCAATTTTCTGTGTTGTCTTGTGTTATAATGTTTACTAATATACCTTATAACGCAACAATAATAGCTCGAGAAAAAATGAATGTATATGCTTTAATTTCTATAATAGATATATTATTGAAATTAATTGTTGTGTGTTGTTTAAAATTAAGCGAAGGAGATAAGCTTACATTATATGCATTTTTGATTCTAATAGTCCAAATAATTATTCATATTATTTATCATATATATTGCAATTATAAATTTAAGGAAACGATTTATCGCTTTATGTGGAATAAAATTTTGTTTGAAAATATGACAAAATTTGCGTTATGGAGTTTGTTTGGAAATTTGTCGTCAGTTTCTGTAACTCAAGGTATAAATATACTCTTAAATATATTTTTTGGCCCAGTAATTAATGCTGCTCGAGGTATTGCTGTTCAGGTTTATCAAGCCGTTTTAAGTTTTGCTTTAAATTTTCAACAAGCAATGAATCCGCAAATAATAAAAAGTTATGCTGTTGAAGATTTTGATAGAATGAAATCATTAATTTTTTCTAGTTCAAAATATTCTTTTTATTTAATTTTAGTTTTTGCATTTCCAGTTTTTATTTGTACAGATTTATTACTTGATATTTGGTTAAAAGAGGTACCTGCTTACACTGCTAATTTTATTCGCTTGTCTCTCTTAAATTCTTTAATAACTGTTACGACGAATCCTTTTATGATAGCAGCAAATGCTACGGGAAATATAAAAAAATATCAGAGTGTAGTAGGGGGAATATTATTGTTAGCTTTACCTTTATCATATGTTTTTTTGAGGATGGGTTTTGTTCCGGAAATCGTATATGTGGTAAATATTGTTGTTTCTATTTTTGCAAGTATCTTCCGATTAATAATTGTTCAACAATTAATTAAAATATCGTTAATCAATTATTTAAAAGAAGTACTAGTTCGTTCATTATTTGTTTTATTTATTTCTTCATTGTTCCCGTGCATATACAATTTTATTCTTCCGTATTCAAATTTATCTTCAATTATTTGTTGTGTCCTGTCTGAGATTTTATTAGTTGTTACCATATATTTTTGTGGATTGAATAGCCAAGAAAAGACAATAATAGGATTGAAAATAAAAAAAATAACTGGTTATTATGGTCGTTATAAAGGATAAAAAGGATTGTTGTGGTTGTAATGCTTGTGTTCAAAAATGCCCTAAACAGTGTATAGTATTATTGGAGGATAGTGAGGGATTTTCGTATCCACGGGTGAATATGGATGTGTGCATCAAATGTAATATTTGTGAATCTGTTTGTCCTGTATTAAATCAGAGTGAAAAGCGTGTACCTAAAGAAGTATTTGCGGCTAAAAATTATGATGAGGGGATTAGAAGGGAAAGTTCTTCAGGTGGTTTTTTTTCTGCTATAGCAGAAAGTATATTACGAGAACGTGGGGTTGTTTTTGGTGCGAGATTTGATGAAAATTGGAACGTTGTTCACGATTATGTGGAAGTAATTGAAGAATTATCAAAATTTCGAGGTTCTAAATATGTTCAAAGTGTAATAGGAAATTCCTACCAAAAAGTTGAGGCTTTTTTAAAAAATGGTAGAAAAGTATTATTTACAGGAACTTCTTGTCAAGTAGCTGGATTAAAAAGATATTTGGGAAGAGATTATGAAAATTTATTGACAATTGATTTTGTTTGTCATGGAGTTCCGAGTCCCAAGATATGGCAAAAGTATTTAAAGGAGGTGGTTGACGGGAAAGAATCTAGTGAACATACAAAGTTGAAGATAAAAAATATCTCGTTTAGAGATAAGTCTAGTGGTTGGATAAAATTTTCTTTAGCAATTTGTATGTGTTTTGGGCAAGATAAAGAGAATAATGGAATACAAAGTAATCAAGTATGTATAAAAGAAAATGTATTATCGAATCTTTATTTAAGAGGATTCATTCATAATCTATTTTTACGGCCAAGTTGTTATAAATGTCCTGCTAAAAGTTTGAGAAGTATGAGTGATATAACAATGGGGGATTATTGGGGAATTAATATTGTAAATCCATTATTATTCGATGATAAAGGGATGAATTTTGTATTTGTAAATAATGATAAAGCCGATAAATATATTTTACAAAGTCAAATTTTTTTTTGGAAATCATCATATTTAGATGTATTAAGATTTAATCAATCAATTGAAAATTCTGTATTAGAGCCTCGGTATAGAACCATTTTTTTTCAAAAAATTGGTGATGGATGTCAAGTCTGTGATGTTATCAAAGTTTTGGTTAGAGATTCTTTTGTAAAACGATATTTAAAAGTGCTTTTAACTTTATTTCATTTAAGAAAAAAATGAATGTATGAAAATTGGTATATTGACTTTACATTTTTCAAAAAACTATGGTGCAGTGCTTCAAACCTACGCTTTATTATCAATAATAAAAGTAAAAGGGCATACACCTTTCGTAATAGATCGAGTTCCTGAGTATAAATCTTTTCTTCATAAGATGTATCATAGATATTCATTAAAAGAGCATTTAAGTTGGAGAAAACTAGATCAATTTGTAAAAGAACAACTTTTTCCAAAGACGAAGCGTTATGCATCTTTTAAAAGTTTAGACGTTTTTGAAAAAGAGAAATTTGACGCTATTATTGTCGGGAGTGATCAAGTGTGGAGATTTAAGGTGGTTGGATTAAATTATTTTTTGGATTTTGTTCGTGATTCTAAAATACGTAAGATAGCTTATGCTGCTTCTTTTGGTAAATCTAATTGGGATGAAACTGATTATGTTGAAGATACCGATAAAATTAGGGGGTTGCTCCAACAATTTAATTCTATTTCGGTTCGGGAAGATTCAGGAGTAAATATTTGCAAAAATATTTTTAACGTTGATGCTGAGTGTGTTTTAGATCCGACACTGCTTTTTACAGGAGAATTTTATAGAAAAACACTTTTAAGTAAATACATACGATCTGATAGTGGAAAAATTATATCTTATTTTTTAGGTAGTAAAAAATATGATAATATAAATTATTGTTCGTCGTTAGCTAATCAGTATGGTTTAGTTTATGAAGATTTGTATACGAGATCTAGTTTTTTACATGTTTCTGTGGAATATTGGCTAAATGAAATATGTAATGCTAAATATGTGATTACAAATTCTTTCCATGGAATGGTTTTCGCAATTCTATTTAGAAAATTTTTTTTGATAATTAATTTAGATGGAGGAGGGAGTAGTAGAATTATGTCATTGGTAGCTAAACTAGGATTACAAAAAAGGTATGTTGATTCAATAACTGATGTAACGATATCAAAATTAGATGAATATATTGATTATGATATGGTACATGAGAGGTTAAGTGAATTGCGTCAAGAGTCATTACGATTTTTAAATAGCAGTATTTAAATGCAGTCCAAGGTATATTTATTTGCACTAGTCTTATTTTTTATAAATCCTTTGCTGGGAATATTATCATATTGTTACTTTTCATGGAATTTATCGATGAACAGAAATAATTTGCAAATATTATCTTGGATGTTAGCTGTGTTTTTAGCTTTTATAAATGGTACTAAAGTTCCTGTATCTGATTTATTAGATTATAAAGATGCGTTTCTTTATGCAAAAGATTGTGATTTTATTGAATATTTATTGATGTCTGGGAAAGAGCCGATTTATTCTACTTTTGCATATATTGCTTATTATATTTTTGGGGGAAATTGGACATTTTATGTATGGGGAATTACTTTACTGTATTATTTACTTATTAATAATAGTATAATAAAAGTGGGATACAGGTTTAATTGTTCTTCTTCTTCAATAATTGTTACATTGATAGTTTGTTCGTTTTTTTTTCAAATTTTTGTAATGACAGGTCATATAGTACGACAATGTCTTGCAGAGGCTTTTTTTATTTATTATTTAGTACGTAGGTTTGTAGAGAAGAAATCTTCTTGGTGGGTAGCTTTATTGGCAGTAGGAATTCATTCCACGGTTCTACCTTTAGTCGGAATATCGTTATTACCTCAAATGAAGAGATCATTTAATGTTAGAGAAATTATTAAAAGTATCTGTTTGATAATTATTTTAGTTTTATTGTTTATTTCGTTTGAGTCTGTTTTTTCATCAATTCCTTTCATCAATTATTTATATGCTAGAGTGAAAAGTGATAATTTATTACTTGCAGATTCTTGGCAAGTTGAGAGTGGTGTAAGTATTTTAGGAATAGTTTTATTGATATTTATGATATATATGATTAGGGAGATCAAAAGTTGTATGAAACAGTCCGAAATATTGAATTCATTGATTAATAATTGTTCTTTTTTAATCGTTATGTTAGGAAGTTTTATTGTACTAAAAGCTGATTATTTATCAATGAGATATTTTTTTTATGTCTATTCTTATTTGGGAGTTATAATAGTAATATTTTTGAGACAGAAGAAAATTTATAGTTTATCTATATTGAAAGTTTTACTTGTACCATTGTTTATTGTATATTTCTTATATAATATTGAATCAAGTGTCTTTGTTTTTGAAGTATCAGTAGGAGAAATATTGTGCCAACCATTGATGTTGTATGTGGTAAATGTTTGATTTTATTGAAAATGGATGTGGTAATTGGTGTGTTGGAAAGATATTTTTATTAAATTGATTTTGTTTGCTTATATTATGATTTGAAAATTGTCATGTGATTTTTTAGGTTATATTTTGCAACATATCGGTTGGGGAGAAATGCATTCTGAAATGTAATATTCTTGCTGATTAACTTGATTATAATGATTAACGATAATATTTTTTTTATTTTAAATATGTGGAAATGAATTGTAGTATTAATTAAAATTCACAAATGGATGTATTTAGTTTACATATAGAATTTGATCGTAATGTATTTACTAATAAGATATTTACATTAATTAAAGAGCGAAGAAAAGGTTATGTTTGTGTCATTGATGGTAATGTGTTAGCGATGACTTATAGAGATCAAACCTATCAAGATATTGTAAATGCTGCTTGTATCAATACATGTGATGGAAGTTCAATTGCAATGATGGTGAATTGGATTTATAAAACTAAATATAGTGTTTTTAATGGGCCGCAATTGTTTAAAGAATATGTAGAAAAAGGATATCGACAAATACTTTTAGGAAATACAGATGAGATTTTTGAAAATGTAAAAATTGAACTTCAGAGGAAAAGTATTAAAAATGATTTTTTTCATTTGTCCTTACCATTTCTTGATGTTGAAAATTTTGATTACCCAACTATAGCTCAAGAGATAAATCACATACAACCTGATATTATTTGGGTGTCACTAGGAGCTCCTAAGCAAGAGAAATTTATGAATAAAATCTTGCCTTATTTGAATAGTGGCGTAATGTTTGGTATTGGTGCAGCAGTGAATTTCTATACAGGAGATTATAAAATGCCTCGTTTGAAAATAAATAATTTTAGCTTTATTTGGTTAAAGCGCATGTTTTCAGAGCCTAAAAAGCAAATTAAACGAGTAAAAAATTATATTTCGATTTTCCCATTTTTATTCATTCGTGAGATTAGAAAGAATAATAAAAAGGCATAATCATGGATAAAAATTACCAGATATCTCAAGTTGTAACAGATGACCATTCTCTTTTAGAAATACTTAAATTGTTGCAGTTAGTTTTTCCAAAATCGTCTAAATTCTCGATGAAGTATTTAAAATGGCAATATGTGGAAAATCCTGTTGGTATAATAGTTGGTTTTAATGCTTATTATGAAAATGTATTGGCAGCACATTATGCGGCGATGCCTATTTATATGAATATAAAAGGTAGAAAAATAAAAGGTTTGTTATCTTTGAATACTGCAACCCATCCAGAACATAGAGGAAGAAAGTTATTTTCTATTTTGGCTAATGAGACTTATCAATATGCAGCTAATAATGGTTTTGAATTTGTGATTGGAGTTGCAAATGCAAATAGTACACATGGTTTTTTGAAAAATCTTGGTTTCCACTTGATTTCTCCTTTAACTGTAAAAGTTGGTGTGGGGAAAATTCGATTGCGTGGTAATTATGATTTTTCAAGATATTGGGATCAAGATTTATTGAAGTGGCGTATGAAAAATCCTTCAGCCTGTTATTATCAAGAAGGAAATTTTTTCTTTAGTCGTAGAAGTTGGGGTGCAAAAGATATTTTAGGTTGTTTGCCTGTAGAATTAGTTAATACTCGTTTTCTTACTAATACCTTTATAAGGCCATTATGTTTGTATGTTGGATTGGGTGCAGAATTATCGAATAAGTGTTTTTTTAAACTTCCATCGTTTGTTGATATATCTCCATTTAATTTAATATTTAAGGATTTAAAAGGGAATCTTCCAATGATAACGAAAGAGAGTATTCTTTTTCAGCTAATGGATTTTGACGTGGTATAATGAACGTTCTTACTTTTGATATTGAAGACTGGTATAATTGTGATTTTATATCAGAAGATTTCGCTTGGGATAAACATGAGTGTCGAATATATGAGGGTGTACGTAGACTTTTAGATGAGCTTGATCGAAGAGAATTGAAAGGTACGTTTTTTTGTTTAGGTTGGTTGGCAGAGAAACATCCTTTAATTATTAAAGAGATTGCAGATCGGAGGCATCAAATAGGATGTCACTCGTATCAACATGAATTATCTTTTCGTTTCACTCCAGAACAATTTAGAGAAGATACATTAAAAGCTAAGTTGTTAATAGAAAATGTTATAGGAAAAGAGATCTCTTTATTTCGAGCTCCTGGTTTTTCAATTACGGAACGTAATATTTGGGCAATAGATAGTTTAGTTGAAATGGGGTTTCGATACGATTGTTCTATATTTCCGGCGGTACATGATTATGGAGGAATGCCGAATTATGGAAAAGCGGAACCAACGATAATTAAAACTTCCCAAGGAAATAGAATCAAGGAATTTCCGATAAATATTCATCATATAGTAGGGAAGAATATAGTTTTTTCTGGAGGAGGTTTTTTTCGTTTTTTCCCTTATTGGCTAATTAAGCATTGGGGAAAACAAACTGATTATATGATGACGTATTTTCATCCGCGTGATTTTGATACGGGACAACCCGTGATGAAAAATTTGCCGCTTATTCGACAGTTTAAATCTTATGTGGGAATTAAGGGAGCATTTGAAAAATGGCAAAGATTGCTTTCTGATTTTGATTTTGTTAATGTGGAAGAGGCAGATGAGATGATTGACTGGAATAAACAAAGAGTCATAAATCTATAATTATTATATAATGACAAAAATAGCTTTAATAACTGGCATAACAGGCCAGGATGGGTCTTTCTTGGCCGAATTTTTACTGGAAAAAGGGTATGAAGTACATGGAATAATTCGGCGTTCCTCGTCTTTCAACACGGGGCGAATAGAACATCTTTATCTGGATGAATGGGTGCGAGACATGAAAAATAAACGGTTGATTAACCTGCATTACGGTGATATGACGGATTCCAGCTCGTTGGTTCGGATATTGCAACAGGTGAGACCAACCGAGATATATAACCTAGCGGCACAAAGTCACGTGAAAGTATCTTTCGATTGCCCGGAATACACGGCTGATGCGGATGCTTTGGGGACTTTACGTTTGCTTGAGGCGATACGTATACTGGGAATGGAGAAAACGTGTCGGGTTTATCAAGCTTCAACTTCCGAATTATACGGGTTAGTGCAGGAAGTTCCTCAAAAAGAGACAACACCTTTTTACCCACGTTCCCCGTATGGTGTGGCCAAGCAATATGGTTTTTGGATTACTAAAAACTACCGGGAGGCGTATGGAATGTACGCGGTTAACGGGATCTTGTTTAACCACGAGAGTGAAAGAAGGGGAGAGACTTTTGTTATGCGTAAGATCACGATAGCTGCGGCACGTATAGCGCAAGGGTATCAAGATAAATTGTATCTAGGTAATATTGATTCGTTAAGGGATTGGGGATATGCTAAAGATTACGTGGAATGCATGTGGTTGATTCTTCAACATGATACCCCGGAAGATTTTGTTATCGCGACCGGGGAATATCACACGGTACGGGAATTCACGACACTTGCCTTTAAAGAAGTGGGCATTGAGCTTCGCTGGGAAGGGAAAGGGATAGACGAGAAAGGTATTGATGCGAGAACGGGTAAAGTGTTGGTCGAGATAGATCCGAAATATTTTCGTCCCGCGGAAGTCGAACAATTGTTGGGGGACCCGACAAAAGCTAAAACTTTACTTGGTTGGAACCCTCAAAAGACTTCATTCCAGGAATTAGTGAAGATTATGGTCGAGCATGATATGAAGTTCGTGAAGAAAATTCACCTTAAAGCACAAATGTGATGAATAAGGATAGTAAGATATACGTGGCTGGACATCGAGGACTAGTCGGGTCGGCAATATGGAATAACTTAATTTCTAAAGGGTATACTAATTTAATCGGGGCAACTCATCAAGAATTGGATTTGCTGGATGGAGTATCCGTGAAAGCTTTTTTTGATAAAGAAAAACCCGAGTACGTGATTCTAGCCGCGGCGCGTGTTGGAGGAATCATGGCAAACAATACTTATCGAGCAGACTTTATTTACGAGAATTTGCAGATTCAACAGAACGTGATCGGTGAAAGTTTTCGGCATCACGTGAAAAAGTTACTTTTTTTAGGTAGTACTTGTATTTACCCGCGAGAGGCTTCCCAGCCTATGGTGGAAGATTGCTTGTTGACCTCGACATTAGAATACACGAATGAACCTTACGCGATAGCTAAAATTGCAGGTTTGAAATTATGCGAGAGTTTTAACTTGCAACACGGGACTAATTATATTGCGGTGATGCCGACAAATCTCTACGGGCCGAATGATAATTTTCATTTAGAAAATAGTCACGTGATGCCTGCAATGATTCGAAAGATATTTTTGAGTAAATGTTTGATGGAGGAGGATTGGAATGCTTTAAAAAAGGATTTAAATACTCGTCCTGTTGAGGGGGTAAACGGGGAATGTGGGCTGGATGTGATTCTTCCTGTTTTAGGGAAATATGGTATTTATTCTGATCGGGTCGAACTTTGGGGTTCCGGGAAACCTTTGCGAGAATTTTTATGGAGTGAAGAAATGGCAGATGCGTCTGTATTCGTGTTGGAACACGTGGATTTTAAAGATACTTATCAAGAAGGAGAGAAGGAGATTCGCAATTGCCATATTAACGTGGGTACGGGGAAAGAAATCTCGATCAAGCAGCTCTCTGAGGTAATATCGAGTGTTATGAATTACAAGGGGAAAATTAAATTTGATACTTCTAAACCGGATGGTACCATGCGAAAGTTGACAGATCCATCTAAACTTCATGCTTTGGGGTGGCATCACAAAATAGAGGTTGAAGATGGGGTAAAATATTTATTTGAATGGTATAAAACGACTTTATAATTATGACAAAGAAAGTGTTTGTATCCGGTTGTTACGATATGTTACATAGCGGGCATGTTGCTTTCTTTAAAGAAGCTGCTCGGTTTGGTGATTTGTATGTCGGGATTGGTTCGGATAAAACAATATACGAGTTAAAATCCAGGCAAACTGTTTGTTCCGAAGTTGAACGTTTGTACATGGTTAAAGCTGTTCGGTACGTGAAAGATGCTTGCATAAATTCCGGTTCCGGGATGATGGATTTCGTGGAGAGCGTGGATCGTGTCAAGCCGGATGTTTTCGTGGTAAACGAGGACGGTGATTCGGAGATTAAAAGAACGTTTTGCAAGGAACGAGGTATTGAATACGTGGTGTTGAAGCGTGTCCCGGAGGACGGGTTGACAGAACGTTCAACAACTTCAATCCGAAATACGGTTAAGTCCCAGTTACCTTATCGTTTGGATTTGGCCGGTACATGGATAGATCAACCTTATGTCTCTAAATTTTCCCCGGGATGGGCGTTGACAATTTCTTTGGAACCCACGATTGAATTCGTGGAAAGGTGTGGTATGTCAACCTCAACACGAAACGCTGCGAGGAAGATTTGGCCTTACCAGTTGCCGAATTATAACAACGAGATGCTTGCCAAGTTGCTTTTCTGTTTTGAAAATGAGCCGAATAAGAATGAACACGTGTCGGGAGCACAGGATGCAATAGGTATTTGCATGCCGGGTTTGTGTCGTCATTATTATAATAATAATTACTGGCCGGAAAAAATTGAATCTTGTTTGGATGAGGATGTTTTGTGTTGGTTGGAGGAACATCTTTGCATGATGTTGATGTTTCCTCGTAGACCTGGCACTACGGTCGTGGAAAATAGTCATTTGTGCGAGGAGAATGTAAAGGAACTGGCTGATGCGGCTTCTCGATGCTGGGATGCTATCATGCGAAAAGATTTGCAGGGTTTTGCTGCTAGTTTCAAGGCCTCTTTCGAGGCTCAGGTTAGGTTGTTTCCCGGTATGATGGCCGAGGGGGTTGCCGAAGAGATAGAGAAATATAAAGATAAAGTGTTGGCGTGGAAAATGCCCGGGGCGGGTGGAGGAGGATATCTGGCAATGGTTTGTGAAAAGCCCTTGGAAGGATCGATCAGGATAAAAATACGAAGGAGGTTAGAATGAAAAGATTTTGCCAAACATTAAGGCTTAAAGAAAATAAAGATTTGATAGAAGAATATGCTCGCGTGCATTCTAATGTGTGGCCGGAGGTACAACGAGGGATAAAAGAAGTTGGGATTCTTGACATGCAAATTTATGTTCACGATAATTTATTGTTTATGATCGTGGACACGATTGATGGTTTTGATTGGGAACGTGATATGACAAGGTTATCCATGCTTCCGCGTCAAGCTGAGTGGGAACGGTTCGTGGCTAAATTTCAAGATGTAGAAGAGGGGGCGTCTTCACGGGAAAAGTGGACTTTAATGGATAAGATATTTGAACTTGTAAAATAGATGGGACATTCTCTTTTTAAATCTAGATCTGGTATTAATTATTTAGTGCCTTTTATTATTATTACCTCATGTTTTGCGTTATGGGGATTTGCCAATGATATAACTAATCCTATGGTCAAGGCTTTTTCCAAGATATTCAGGATGAGCGTGACGGAAGGATCTCTCGTGCAAGTTGCTTTCTACGGGGGATATTTTGCCATGGCGATTCCCGCGGCCTTGTTTATCAGGAAGTTTTCTTTTAAAAGTGGGATATTGATGGGATTGGCCCTGTATGCAACGGGGGCATTGTTTTTTATCCCCGCAAAATTTAGCGGGGAATATTATCCCTTTTTGATAGCTTATTTTATTTTAACCTGCGGTTTGTCTTTTCTAGAAACGAGTGCGAATCCTTATATCTTGTCCATGGGAGATGAAGAAACGGCAACTCGCAGGTTGAATCTGGCGCAGGCTTTTAATCCGGTGGGATCTTTATTGGGGATGTTCGTGGCGATGCATTTTATTCAAGCCCGGTTAAATCCCATGAGTACGGGGGAAAGAGGTTTGCTCGATGAGAGTGCGTTTAATGCCATTAAAGATAGTGATTTGTCCGTTTTAATCACTCCTTATATCTGGATTGGAATTCTTATCGCGCTTGTATTTTTATCCGTGCTGTTGTGTAAAATCCCGTCAGTGGGTGATGCTTCGACAGGAGGAACGAAAAACATTTCTGTAAAAAAGTCTTTCCAAAAATTGATTGGTAATAAAAAGTACCGGGAAGGGGTGATTGCTCAATTTTTTTATGTTGGGGTACAAATCATGTGCTGGACTTTTATCATTCAATACGGGACTGGTATATTCATGAGAGAAGGGATGACAGAACGTGTCGCGGAGATGTTAGCCCAGAAGTATAACATGGTAGCCATGTTTATATTTTGTGCGAGTCGGTTTATGTGTACTTTTTTATTGAAGTATATAAACCCAAGTAAATTGTTGATGGTACTGGCTTCTATAGGGGCAATTTTGGTGCTTGGGGTGATCGGATGCGAGAATCGAGAAGGTATGTATTGTTTGGTGGGAGTTTCTGCTTGTATGTCTTTAATGTTCCCCACGATTTATGGGATTGCTCTCGGTGGATTAGGAGAAGAAGTGAAGTTGGGTTCGGCTGGTTTGATTATGGCTATTTTAGGAGGTTCTCTTTTGCCACCTCTTCAAGCTATGATTATTGATATGAAAACAATTATGGGGCTATCGGCTATAAATGTTTCGTTTGTAATTCCGTTGATTTGTTTCATAGTGGTTATTATATACGGGAAAAGAACATTGAAATATAGTAATTATGAATAATAATCATTTGGTTATAATGGCAGGGGGAATTGGTAGTCGTTTTTGGCCCATGAGTACTCCAGAGATGCCTAAACAGTTTGTGGATGTTTTAGGAGTGGGTAAAAGTTTACTCCAACTCACGGTAGAAAGGTTTAGCGGGGTTATTCCGAGAGAGAATGTATGGATCGTGACATCTAAAAATTATAAAGATATTGTGACGACTCAACTTGATGGAATTCCTAGAGAGCAAATATTACTGGAGCCTTGTATGAGAAACACGGCACCATGCATTGCTTACGTGACATACAAGATTAGAAAAAAATATCCGAATGCTAATTTGGTCTTTTCCCCGGCAGATCATATCGTGTTGGAGATAGAGAAATTCAAAAGGGTAATAATGGAGAGTTTGGTATTCACGTCTTTTCCCGGTAGAATCGTGACGTTAGGGATAAAACCGACGAGGCCGGAAACTGGTTACGGTTATATCAAGGGAGAAATAGAGACGTGTGCTAAAATAAGGAAAGTGGAGGCTTTTAAAGAAAAGCCCGGTTATGATCTGGCTAAAAAATACGTGGCGGAAGAATGTTATTTTTGGAATGCTGGGATATTTGTTTGGAACGTTAGTACAATTATTTCAGAATTTGAAAAGCATGTACCTGAATTGGCTCGAAAATTTGCGGCGTTAGATCCCGTGTACTATTCTTCAGACGAACAAGTGGTTATTGATAACGAGTTTGCAACTTGCGAGAGTATCTCTATTGATTATGCGGTGATGGAAAAAAGTGAACGTGTTTTTGTTTACCCGGAAAATTTCGGGTGGAGCGATCTTGGAACCTGGGGAAGTCTATATATTCATTTGGAACAAGATAATCATGGAAACGCTATTGTCGGTGAAAACGTGAAATTGGTAGATTGTAAAAATTGCGTTGTTTATGTTCCTGGAATGAAAAGAGTGGTTATGCAAGGATTGAATGATTATATCGTGGCAGTCAACAATAACTTGTTGCTTGTTTGTAAAAAAGAAAAAGAACAAGAAATTAAGGAATGGCAAAGTTAGTGGTAAAAGTAGGTGTGTGAAATTCTAGTATTGTAAATTAGTGATGAATATTCTTATTACAGGGATTCACGGTTTCGTGGGTTCTAATCTTGTGTTGTCCTTAAAAGAGAGGCATGTCCTTTATGGGTTGGATATTGTTGCCCCGAAAAAAGAGGGGGTGGCGAGGACGTATTCGTGGGAAGAATTGGAGGGAGTGGAAGGGATTGATGCGATTGTGCATTTGGCGGGGAAAGCGCATGACACGAAAAATGAGGCTTTGGCGGAGACGTATTTTACGATAAACACGGGATTGACACGGAAGGTGTTTGATTTTTTCGTGAAGTCTTCGGCGAAGAAGTTTATTTTCTTTAGTTCGGTGAAGGCGGTTGCAGATTTTGTGGTGGGGGATAAGTTGACGGAGGAGGTGATCCCGACACCGAAGGGGCCTTACGGGGAGAGCAAGATTGCGGCGGAGAATTACATCCTTGAACAATTGAAAATTGAAAATGGAGAATTGAAAATGCACGGAAAGCAGGTGTATATTTTGCGGCCTTGCATGATTCATGGGCCGGGGAATAAGGGGAACTTGAATTTACTGTATAGTGTGGTGAAGAAGGGGTTGCCGTGGCCGTTGGGGGATTTCGAGAACAGGAGGTCGTTCACGTCGGTGGATAATCTTTGTTACGTGGTGAACGGTTTGATCGAAAAGGATGTCCCGTCGGGGATATATCACATGGCGGATGATGAGGCGTTGTCGACGAACGAATTGATACGGGAGATGTGTGAGGTAATGGGGAAGAAGGCGCATATTTGGCGGATGAATAAGGGGTTGATGAAGGAGTGTGCGGGGTTGGGGACGCTGTTGCATTTGCCGTTGAATTTGGAACGGTTGAAGAAACTGACGGAAAATTACGTGGTCTCGAATGAGAAGATCAAGCGAGTTTTGGGTATTGAGCGGATGCCGGTGACAGCGATAGAAGGGTTGAGGAAGACGATAAGATCGTTTACTAATTGTAAATTTTAGATTTTAAATTGAGCGATTTTCGATTAGCTGATTGTTGAATTGTAGGATCATTCAATTTCGGGATACTTTTATCTTTTAGTTCTTAACTTTTAGTTTCCATGTCGTATTATTTAGTAGTGTTTGTGGTGCTACTGGGGGTGGAGTTACTCTATTTCTGGGTGGCGGATCATTTTAATATTATTGATAAACCGAACGAGAGGAGTTCTCACACAAGAATCACGTTGCGGGGAGGAGGGGTTGTGTTTTACGTGGGGGCCTTGGTTTATTTTGTTGCTAGTGGGTTTAGTTTTCCGTGGTTTATGTTGGGGGTGACGTTGATTGCAGGGGTGAGTTTTGTGGATGATGTGCGGTCCGTGACGCAGCGGGTGAGGTTGGTGGTACATTTTGTGGCGATGTTATTGATGTTTTACCAATGGGGAATGGTGTCGTTGCCTTGGTGGTACGTGGTGGTGGCTTTGGTTGTCTGCACGGGGATCATTAATGCCTACAATTTCATGGATGGTATTAACGGGATCACGGGAGGGTATAGTCTGGTGGTGTTGGGAGGATTGGCGTACGTGAATGGATGGGTTGTTCCTTTTGTTGACGAGAAGATGATTTACACGATGATGGTGGCGGTGTTGGTGTTTGATGGGTTTAATTTCAGGCGGAAGGCGAAGTGTTTTGCCGGGGATGTGGGGGCGGTGAGTATTGCTTTCGTGATTTTGTTTTTACTGGGGCGGTTGATTCTGGAGACGGGGGATTGGAGTTATATTATATTTTGGGCGGTTTACGGGGTGGATAGTGTGTTGACGATCGTGCATCGGTTGATGTTACACGAGAATATCGGGTTACCTCATCGGAAGCATATGTACCAGTTAATGGCGAACGAGTTGAAGATTCCTCACGTGGTGGTATCTTTGTTGTATATGGTGGTACAAGCCGTGATCGTGGCGGTTTATCTGGCTATGCCGGGGATGCATTATGCCTGTTTGGGTGGAAGTGTTGCCGTATTGGGAATAGGGTACGTGTTGTTTATGAGAAAGTATTTTAAATTACATTTGGCGGTGAAGTGATTTGAAATTTTGTTATACAAGGATTGGGCCTCGGAAATTCCGGGGCTTTTTTATTTATAAATACGATGAAATTTGAGAGTGATTCCGAAAAAGTTGTATTTATAATGTTCTTTTGGACTTGTTTGCTTGAATATTGAGGGGAATTGAGATAGGGGTTAAAAATATTTGAAAAATAATTGCGAAAATATTTGGAAATCGGATATTTTTGGTTATATATTTGTGGAGACAGAGATCTACACGATGTTTTAAAATCAGCGACATCGTTTCAACCATTCTCTTGCAGGATGCATTCAGGGAACTCAAGGTAGTCCCACCTTACAGTTAATCTTATTGTTTTATTTAAAAATTTGTAATTATGGCAATTCATGATTCTGTTTTGTTGGGTGCGATGTCTCAATCAGTTGATAACCTTACCATGTGCGTGTGTCGGAAGCTTCGTATCGTACGGCATAAAGCCAAACACGTGACGAATCCCCGGACGGATAAGCAGCGGGTGCAGCGAGCCAAGATGAAAGCAGCGATTGAGCTGGCTCAGGCGTTTGCCCCGATAGCGAAGATCGGTTTCCCGGCAATGGCCGCCGGACAGACCGGGTATAACGGATTCGTATCGGCGAACTTGCAGGCGGTGACGGTTGACGAGGGTTTCGTGGCGACGGTGGATTATTCCAAGTTGGCGTGTTCTTCGGATTTGAAGTTACGCACGCCTAAGGTGGCAGCGACTCTTGCGGATAAATCGATTACTTTCACGCAGGAAAGTCAGGAAGCATCGTCTTGGGCGAATAGGGATGACCAGGTGTATGCGGTTGTGTACGAGAAGGCATTGAACGAGGTAGAAATGGTGAAGTTGAGAGAGCGAGGAGAGAACGGAGTGACGAGTTTTGCGTTACCGGAAGACTGGACGGCTGCCGAAGTGTTGGTGTATGCTTTTGCCACGACGGTTGCGGGAAGGAGAACTTCGAGAACATTGGCAATAAGCATGGAATAGGCTATGAATAAGTTGATTGTATTCATGTTGGGTTCATGCTCGACGTTTAGTATCCATCTCGGTTTGATGTATGTCAACTGGTGGGATATGCTGTTCACGCACGCCATGAGTCTGGTTGGAGGGGTGGTGAGTGCGGTGATCGTGGCTTGGTTACAACAACGTTGGAAAGAACGAGGAAAGATAAGGTGATGTTATACGAGAAAGGGGCACGATCAACGGCCCCTTTCGTTATTGATAGGGGTGTTCGGGCGAAGAATATAAATTGCACAGATGTGTGTTGCACAAAGTTGTGCAATTGGGTGGAAAGAGTTACTTTTGGCTTGAAAAGACAAATGTGGTAAGTATGATACAAGAATATCAAGTTAGCGGTTTTCGGGTGAGGGAATACGAGGAACTGGGGTCCACGAACACGGAAGCGGAACGTGTGGGATGGGACGAGTTGGAAGATAAAATGGTGATTTTGACGTACAGGCAGACTCAAGGTCGGGGACAAATCGGGAATCATTGGGAGAGCGAACCGGGGAAAAATATTTCCATGACGGTAGTGTTTAAGCCGCGGGAGTTACCGGCGGGGCAACAGTTTGCGGTGTCTATGGTGATTGCTTTGGGAACCTATGATTTTATTTCCCGTTACGTGAACGGGTGTTTCGTGAAGTGGCCGAATGATATTTACGTGGGGGATCGGAAAATTTCCGGGATATTGATCGAGCATACCATCATGGGGCGTTACGTGGGAGGTTCTTTGTGCGGTATCGGGGTGAATGTTAACCAGGAACGTTTCTTGTCGGATGCACCGAATCCGGTTTCCTTGTTTCAGTTGATCGGGGAGAAAATTCCCGTGGAGCGGGTGTTGGGAGAGTTGCTGGATTGTGTTGGAAAACGTTATGAAATGATACGGGATTACGAGGGGTTGGAACGTGATTTTTTGAAGGTGTTGTATCGTCGGGAGGGAGTGCATGACTGGGAGGATGAACGGGGAATATTCCGGGCGTCGATTCGGGGGGTGAACGAGTTCGGACAGCTGGTGTTGGAGGACGTGGAGGGGAATGAGCGGGTGTATGGTTTTAAGGAAATCTCCTATAAATTTTAGATTTATGATTTACGATTTATGATTTTAAATTTTAAATTTTAGATTTTAAATTGCGGAGTTTTGATTATTTTTGTGCAAAACAAGAGTAACTTATGGTAGAGAATTATTCGGAAGATTCTATTCGGACGCTGGACTGGAGGGAACATATACGCTTGCGCCCCGGTATGTATATCGGAAAATTGGGGGACGGAGCGGCAATGGACGATGGAATATACATATTGGTTAAAGAGGTGGTGGATAATAGTATCGACGAGTTTGCGATGGGAGCGGGAAGTGAGATTATTATCAAGGTAGAGGAACGGACGGTTTCGGTACGGGATTTCGGACGAGGAATTCCATTGGGTAAATTGATAGATGTGGCTTCGAAGATGAACACGGGGGCCAAGTATGATTCTGAGGCTTTCAAGAAATCCGTGGGATTGAACGGTGTCGGTATAAAAGCCGTGAATGCCCTTTCCGAGAGTTTCATTATCCAGTCCTTCCGAGACGGGGAGACGAAACGGGTGCGATTCAATAAAGCGCTGATCGTGGAAGATCAGGAGGTGGCTCCGACTACGGAACCGAATGGTACGCTGGTGACGTTCGTCGCAGACAAGGAGTTGTTTGGTAACTACCATTATATCATGGATTACCTGGAGGCCATGTTTAAGAACTACGTGTTCTTGAATTCCGGGTTGACGATCAATTTCAACGGTCAGAAATTACATTCCAAGAGAGGGTTGTATGACTTGTTGTCAGAGAATATGAGTGGAGAGGGGTTGTACCCGATCATTCATTTGAAGGGGAATGATATTGAGATGGCAATGACACACGGGCGGCAGTACGGGGAAGAGTATTACTCTTTCGTGAACGGTCAGCACACGACGCAGGGAGGTACGCACTTGATTGCTTTCCGGGAGGCCGTGGTGAAAACGATCCGTGATTTTTACAAAAAAGATTTTGATTTGGCCGATATTCGTACTTCGATTATCGCGGCGATCAGCATAAAAGTACAGGAACCGATGTTCGAGTCGCAGACGAAGACGAAGTTGGGTTCCAAAGATATAGCCCCGGAGGGGCCTTCGGTGCGTAATTTTATTTTTGATTTCGTGACGAAGGAGTTGGATAATTACTTGCACCGGAATCCGGACACGGCAGAGTTGCTGTTGCGCAAAATTGTCGAGACGGAAAAGGAGCGGAAAGCGATGTCCGGTATCCAGAAGATTGCGAGAGAACGAGCCAAGCAGGTTAGCCTGCACAATCGTAAGTTGCGGGATTGTCGGGTACATTTCAATTCCAACCATGAACGGAAGACGGAATCGTCGATATTCATTACCGAGGGAGACTCTGCCAGTGGGTCTATCACGAAGTCACGGGACGTGAACACGCAGGCCGTGTTCAGCTTGCGGGGTAAACCGTTAAATTCCTACGGGTTGACCAAGAAGATCGTGTACGAGAATGAAGAGTTTAATCTTTTGCAGGCAGCGTTGAATATCGAGAACGGGATAGAGGAATTACGTTATAATAATATTATTATTGCCACGGATGCGGATGTGGACGGGATGCACATCCGGTTGTTGTTGTTGACATTTTTTTTGCAGTTTTTCCCGGATGTGGTACGGTCGGGGCACTTGTACATTTTGCAGACCCCATTGTTCCGGGTGCGCAACAAGAAAGAAACTCGCTATTGTTATTCAGAGGCAGAACGGGAGAAGGCGATCAAGCAGTTGGGACCGAAGCCGGAGATTACACGATTTAAAGGTCTGGGAGAGATTTCCCCGGATGAGTTCGGTGGATTTATCGGGAAAGACATCCGTTTGGAACCGGTACGCATGACAAAGCAGGACCCGATTGGAACGATTCTATCCTATTACATGGGAAAGAATACGAACGAGCGGCAGGATTTTATTATAGATAATTTGTACGTGGAGAAGGATGAAATCTAACCATTTTATGATTTTAGATTTTAGATTGCAACTTTCAATTTTCAATTCATATGAGTGACGAGATAAACAACGAGGAAGTGGATGAAGTAGAGAACGTGGAGCCGGAGCAACAGGAGGAAAACGGCCGGGTGCGGTCGATTCAGCATTTGTCGGGAATGTTCGAGAAGTGGTTTTTGGATTATGCTTCCTACGTGATTCTGGAACGTGCGGTGCCTTACGTGAACGACGGGTTGAAACCCGTGCAGCGTCGTATATTACACGCGATGAAGGAGATGGATGACGGACGATTCAACAAGGTGGCCAATATCGTGGGGAGTACGATGGCTTATCACCCGCATGGAGATGCCTCGATCAAGGATGCCTTGGTGCAGTTGGGGCAGAAGAACCTGTTGGTGGATTGCCAGGGAAACTGGGGAAATATTCTGACGGGAGATGAGGCGGCTGCCGGACGTTATATCGAGGCGCGTCTTTCGAAGTTTGCTCTGGAGGTCGCTTTTAACCCGAAGACGACGAACTGGAAGTTGTCATACGACGGGCGGAAGAGGGAGCCGGTGACGTTACCCGTGAAGTTCCCGTTATTGTTGGCTCAAGGGGTGGAAGGTATTGCCGTGGGGTTGGCCTCGAAGATATTGCCACACAATTTCAACGAGTTGCTGGATGCCTGTGTCGCTTATTTGAAAAATGAAGATTTTGTTTTGTATCCGGATTTCCCGACGGGAGGGATGATTGACGTGTCGAAATATAATGACGGGTTACGCGGGGGAGTGGTGAAAATCCGGGCCAAGATAGAGAAAGATGCCGGGAATAAGATCTTACGGATCACGGAGATCCCATTCGGGCGGACAACTTCTGCCTTAATTGATTCGATTCTGAAGGCGAACGAGAAGGGAAAGATTAAGATCAAGAAGATTGATGATAACACGGCGGCTACGGCCGAGATTTTGGTATATCTGGCCGCGGGAGTTTCTTCCGATAAGACGATAGATGCTTTGTATGCCTGTACGGATTGCGAGTTGTCGGTTTCTCCGAACTCGTGCGTGATCGAGAACGACAAGCCGATTTTCATGCCGATTACCAATATTTTACGGAAATCGGTGGACGAGACGGTGGCCTTGTTATTGTTGGAGTTGAAGATTAAGTTGGGCGAGTTGGAGACGGATTGGCAATATTCATCTCTGGAAAAGATATTTATTGAAGAACGTATTTACAAAGATAAGGAATTCGAGGAGAGCGAATCGATTGATCAAGTCGTGGTTCACGTGCGGAAACGACTGGAACCGTTTTTGCCGGAATTAATTCGTCCGGTGACGGATGACGATATAAAACTTTTGTTGGAGATCAAGATGAAACGTATCTTGAAGTTCAACTCGGAACAGGCTGAGAATTATATCAAGGGCTTGGAAGAGGAGATTGCCCGGGTGAAATTTGACATCGAGCATATTATTCCTTACTCGATCAATTATTACGAGAATATCAAGAAAAAGTACGGTAAAGGTCGGGAACGACTCACGGAAATTCGGAATTTCGAGAATATCGAGGCCACGAAAGTCGTGGTGGCAAACGAAAAGTTGTACATCAACCGGGAGGAAGGTTTTATCGGTACGGCCTTGAAGAAGGACGAGTTTATCTGCGAGTGTTCGGATATTGATGACGTGATTGTGTTCCGGAAGGATGGTACGTATTACGTGACTAAGGTGGCAGATAAGTTGTTCGTGGGAAAAGACGTGCTGCACGTGAATGTGTTCAAGAAAAATGACAAGCGTACAATATATAACGTGGCTTATCGGGATGGTAAGGTGGGGGCGTCTTACGTGAAACGTTTCTTCGTGACAGGAACAACCCGCGATAAGCAATACAATCTGACGAAAGGTACGCCGGGATCACGGGTGTTGTATTTCAGTGCTAACCCGAACGGGGAGGCCGAAGTGATCAAGGTATGCCTGAAACCGAAACCGGGAATGAAAAAACTGGTGTTCGAGTATGATTTTGCCGGTTTGGCAATCAAGGGGCGTGATTCACAGGGAAATATATTGAGTAAAAATGATATTCATAAGATTTCTTTGGTACAGAAAGGGGCTTCTACGCTGGGTGGTCGGAAGATTTGGATTGACGAGGATGTGTTGCGGTTGAATACTGATAAACGTGGGCGTTACTTGGGAGAATTTCAAGGTGAAGATCGGATTCTGGTAGTGAATAAAAACGGTATTTATTACACGACGGATTATGATTTGAGTAATCATTACGAGGAGGGATTCTCGGTGATCGAGAAATATGAGCCGGAGAAAGTCTGGTCGGCTGTCTTCTTTGATGCAGAACAGCAATTCTATTACTTGAAGCGTTTCCGTTTCGAGAATATGGTGCGTCACACGTTGTTTATCGGGGAAACGGAAGGCTCGTATCTTGTTGCCTTGAGTGGTGAAAAGCGGCCTCGCTTCGAGGTTGTGTTTGGTGGGCGTTACGAAAGTCGTCCGGCAGAGGTGATCGTTGCTGATGAATTTATTGCCGAGAAATCGTACAAGGCTCGCGGAAAGCGGGTGACGACTTACGAGGTAAAACAGATCACTGAGATCGAGCCTTTGGATAGCGGTGAAGAGGAAAGCGAGGAAACGACTTCGACCGATATTGATTTTGAAATCACGAACCCGGATATGCTGGGTGACGAGACGCAGATGAAGTTGGATTTTGAATAAATGGCGGGAGTGAGAAGTATGAAGTACTTTATTGTTGGATATATGGCAAGTGGTAAGTCCACGTTCGGGAAGGAATTGGCCAAGGATAAAGGACTTCCTTTTCTGGATTTGGACGAGAGTGTCGAGTCCAGGGAGGGACGGTCGATTTCGGAGATTTTTGCCAAGGAGGGGGAGGAGTATTTTCGGAAGAGGGAACGGGAGATCTTGCATGAAATATGTAACGAGGCGGATGAATTCGTGCTGGCCACGGGAGGGGGAACACCTTGTTTCTTTGACAATATGGACTATATGAACCAAGTGGGAACGACGGTTTTCTTGAACACGTCGCCTCTTGTTATTGTCGATCGCTTGAAACGGCAACGTGCCGACCGGCCTTTATTAGCGATGTATTCCGATGATGAGTTGGAATTTTTTGTTCGGGAGCATCTGGAATCCCGACTTCCTTTTTATTTGAAAGCCAAGGAACAGGTATAGTACCCGTGTCACGTGAAAGTGCGGGGCGTGTTTATTGGGAAATAAGCCCCCACGTGGCAGCTAAAGACGTGGGCCCTACCCATCATATTCGATCAGCCCAAGTGGCTTTGAAACGAATGGGAATGGAGAGAGAAACGTCCATCCAGACTTATTTTCCGCTGAACTCTTTTCGGAATGATCCCAACTTTCTTTTATTTCCGTTTACAGATTTCGTTGTACGAGCAAGTACGGCACTTTTCCGGTAGTTCCGTTTGTGTGAACGGTACTTCGGGCGAAAAGAGTTTTTCCAATAATTGCACGAGTAGATCTTGAAATTCCGGTTCGTATGGTTTAAAGCGATGAATCGGTTCTTTGTTACATTTCAGCAGATAGCTGTAATTTGGTGTGAAAAGTAATTTCGTGCTGTATATTCCCGGAAGAATCGGGTCGGTACCGGGATTTTCGTACTCGTACATCATGCAATAGAGCAAGGTTTGGAAAGCCGCTTTATTTCGCTGTTTGTTATTTGAATCAAAGATGGACGGCAGGTCTTTAAGATCGGTTTTGTCGGCTCCGGTTTTGTAGTCTATGACACGGGTTCCTTGGGCTACCCGGTCAACCCGGTCAATGTCTCCTTCCACGTAGATCATGGTGGGCTGGTCAAAAGCAGAAATCGTGACGGGCATACGATATTTTCTTTCCATGGAAATGATGTGGAAAGGGCATAACGTTTTATCAAATTCGAAAACCTTCTTCACGTACTTTTTCACGACAGATAGTACAAGGTCATTAGCCCCGCTTTCCAGCATTTTGGATACGGTTGTGTCATATAACTTCTCGTAGGCAGCCTGGATATGTTGTTCAATCAGTGAATCGTTTTTCATCAAGGCGTCGAGGCCTTCTGCTGTGATCTGCCCATCGGGGAAAGTTTGGTAGAGAGATTGTGTACTTTGATGGAAAATAGTCCCCAACAGGCGGTGATCCAGTTCTTCGGCCATCTCTTCTTTCTCTTTGATCCGGGCGATGTATTTGAAATAAAATTTCAAGTGACATTCCATGTACGTGTTGAGTGCGGATGGCGAGATTCCCCGCTCGTTTTCATCCGTGTAACTTTTCAGTTGCTCCAGGATCGATGGATTTTTAGGGATGGAAATGGTTGGGTTGTCTTGAACCGATATTCTGTTTTGGAAATGGACTTCCCGGATGGGTAGTCCCGATTCGTATTTTATCTGGTAAAGGAAACGACTCATCTCACCGCTACTCATGCCTTTCGTGACATCCGTGTATAACAGTTTGATGTTTTTAGCCCGTTGCAAGAGACGGTAAAAGTAATAGGCGAAAAGGGCATCCATATGTTCCGGGGTAGGTAGTCCGAATCCCAGTCGCAGGTTGTAGGGGATAAATGACGAGGCGTGTCCGCCTTTGGGCAGAATCCCCTCGTTGGCAGACAGGATAATCAGATTTTTGAAATCCAACATACGGGTTTCCATCAATCCCATGATCTGCATGCCTTCCAGCGGTTCTCCGGAGAATGGGATGGACACACCTTGTAATATCTTGTGAATAATTTGCAGGTAAAATTTGTTGTCTGGGATAATATTTTCTTCGATAAAGGAGTTTTTTATGCCTTGAATCGTCGTGAAAATCGTGAATAGAAATTCCTTTTCGATGGCTAGGCCTTCATGGCCTTCGGGGTGTGTGGAAGTAATCAGTTGCTTCAAAATGCGCAACAGGTAATCGAGTAAGTTCTCTTCCGACGAGGAGAATATGGCTCGTGTGATGTCGCTGAATTGAAGACTTTTTTCTGCCACGTACACGATATTGTTTGTGTTGATGTAATTCGTGATCTTTGGAATATCTTCCGAACAGGAACTTTTTATCAGTTTATGGTTCAACAGGGCAATGACCGGTTTGTAGTAATAATGGGTCATTTCTCCCTCTTTCTTGGCATAGTGCTTTAAATCTCCCAGCATGGCAATCAAGGCGGCAACAGATGTGTTTTGTGCCGGGTACCCCATCGTGATGTTGATTTTGTCGATCGTGTCGGGAATGGAGTGAATAACCGGGGTGAGTAGGCTTTCGTCGCAAAGAACGATGGCCGTGTCCGTGTATGAATTTTGCCGTTCCGGATGGATCTGTTCGATCAGTGTCGGGATTAGTTTTGCCTGTCCGATGGTTGAGGGAACAGAGATGTACTCGATGGCTTTGTCGTTGTACCGGAAATTGTTGAAATGTTCCAATCCAAGGGCATTGGGAAACAGTTTCATGTTCTCCCGGATATAAAGGCCTGCCTCGTGGTTGTCGTTTGCCGAATAGTACAAGTCGTAATCCCAGTAAAAGAGGGCTTGTCGATTGTCTCGGAAATAGGAAAATATTCTTTTCTCGCATTGATTCAAAGCGTTGAATCCGGCAAATATCAGTTGGCGATCGGTGTGATGTTGGGAGAGGTGTTCACAGAACAGACGTTGTCCCATTCCTTCGTAACACAGGTTTTCAGCGAGTAGTTTTGCCTTGAAACGGGTGTAGGTCGGGTAGAGTTTATCCCACACGTTCAAGAATTCCTGTTGTTCCCGGCTGTATTTTTCCGAGTTGAAACTTCGCCAGAAACTTTGAATAAGCTCCACCTGTTCCGGGGTAAGATAGGGGAAGGCAGATTCAATTTCTTTTAATGCCGTGATATTTGAAAAGAGATCTTTCGCATCCACGAGATATTTATCAATGTCATCAAAATCGCCAAGTAACATATTGCCCCAAAAATAGAAATCGTCAAAACGTTCGGTCGTTCCGGCGTACTCTTGATAGGTTTTGTAAAGTTTGATGATAAGAGGCAGTTCTTCGGCTTTTTTCAGTCCGGTTTGGCGTTCTATGAATTCGCTCAACGTCAGTATCTCCGGCATCCACACGGGACGATCAATCAGTTGGGCCAGTTCTTGAGCCAAGAATAAGCCGGCTCGTTTGTTCGGGAACAGAATGGTCAGGTTGTCAAAATTATAGCTGTATTTCTGAATCAGATCTTTTGCTAGGAGATGGAGAAACGAATTCATATTTTATTACTATTTTTGTTTCGGAACAAATTTACAATTTAATCATTAGATTCAATATAGATTTATGCTGAAAGAACTGTTATTAAAAAATAGAAGTTACCGTCGTTTTGTTCAGGAGGTTCGGATCTCACGGGAGGAATTGACGGAATTGGTCGGGCTGACTCGGTATTGTGCATCGGGAAGAAATGCGCAGGCGTTGAAGTATAAGGTGGTGGCAGATTCCGATTTGTGCGACAAGGTGTTTCCTAATTTAGCATGGGCAGGTTATCTGAAAGATTGGGACGGTCCGGAAGAGGGAGAACGTCCGGCAGCTTATCTGATTCAATTGTTGGATACTTCTATCGTGGAGAACTGTTTATGTGATGATGGGATTCAAGCACAGACTATATTGTTGGGAGCCGTGGAGAAAGGGTATGGTGGTTGTATTATTAAGGCTTTTAAGAACGAGTCTTTGCGTGAGGTATTGCAATTACCGGAGCATTTGAAGATCATGTATGTTATCGCTTTGGGCAAACCGAAGGAAACGGTGGTGTTGGAAGAGATGAAAGACGGTGATTACAAGTATTGGCGGGAGACGGACGGATCGCATCATGTACCGAAACGGGCTTTGGATGAATTGATGATTCTGTGATAATTTAAGGTTTGATTCTAAATTTGGGATTGTAGAAATGAAATTACTTTGTGCGGAGTATAATGAGGCGGGTGAGGTAGCCTATAATGTCATTGGCGACAATGCCCTCCTGCGGAACAATGATGATTTCTATATTCCGGCTTTTGCCACGGAGTTGAGTTGTGTGCCGCAAATAGTATTACGGATCGGGAAGATCGGAAAACACGTGGCCGAACGTTTTGCCGAGCGGTATTACGAGGAGGTGGGAGTGGGAATCCGTTTTTACGCGGACAATTTGGAAAGGGAATTGTTGGCGGCTTCATTATCTCCTGCGGCCGCAATGGCTTTTGATTCTTCAGCGGCAATTTCACCCATGAAATCATTGGTGGGTATTTCGCTGGGGAGTATGATTTTTTCATTTGAATTGAACGGGGAAAGTATTTTCACTCGTCGAGTCAGTGAGATTTCACGAAGGCCGGAGGAAACACTTGCTGTGATGTCTGAGTATTATATGTTGAAGATAGGTGATTTTCTGTTTTGTGGGGGGACTTTCCGGCAAAGAAATTTGTCTATCGGGGATCGCCTTCGGATTCTTTTGGATAATGAATGTTTACTGGACTTTCAAATAAAATGATAGAAATAAAAAAAATCGGGTTTTCAAGAACCCGATTTTTATTTTATTTGCAGTACAAGAAACGTTTGATCTTATGAGTAGGTGTCTTTTCAAAAGGTTCGTGTTGTACGAGTACAAGTTGTAGTTTTGAGAAGTTGTTTACCCGGGCGTTCACGTAATCTCGTAATTCTTGTTTTTGTTCTTCAATATAGTCGTTGATTTTTTCCTTGTAGTTCCCGGCTTGGTCTTTCAATTTCTGGTACTGTTTTTCAAGTTCTTCCATGTTGAAATGAACCATGGCAACCAGTTTACCGCTATTTTCCACTACCAAGGATTCGTTCACGAAACGGAAATTATTAATGATAGATTCGATTTCTTCCGGGTAGATGTTTTCTCCGGATGCACCGAGAATCATGGTTTTGATTCTTCCGCGGATAGCTAATCTGTTCTTCTTGTCAAAAGAACCCAAGTCTCCGGTTTTGAACCAACCGTCTTCAGTGAAGGTTTCTGCCGTGAGTTCCGGACGTTTGTAGTATCCTTTCATCACGTTAGGACCTTTGATCCAGATTTCACCTTGTCCGCTCTTGTCGGGATCGTTGATTTTAATTTGTACGCCTTCCATGACAGGACCTACTCCTTGAAGGAAGGTCTGTGACGGGTTGGAACCCGCGGCCATGGGAGCTGTTTCGGTAAGTCCGTAACCGATAGCATAAGGGAATTTAGCTTCCCGAAGGAATTGCTCCACGGTTCCATCCAGTTTAGAACCTCCGATTCCGAAAAATTTTAATTCCCCACCAAAGGTTTCCATTAGTTTCTTTCCTGCCAATCGGTTGAATAATTTACGAGCAGGGGCGAATTGGTAGAGCTTGCTCATCAATTTCGAGCTAGTGAATTTAGGTAGCACTTGCGACTTGTAGATTTTCTCGATAATCAATGGCACGGATAAAACTACAGTAGGACGGATTTTCTGCATCGCCGGAACAAGTAGTTTCGGGGTCGGCACCCGATCCAAGTAATACACCTGTGCTCCGAACATCAAGGGTAACAATAATCCCAGCGTATTCTCGTAAGTATGTGCCATCGGTAGAATACTCAAGAAACGATAAGTTTCATCCACGGGTTGGATGGTATGGCACTGACGTGCATCCCATACCAAGTTTTTGTGTGTTAAGACCACTCCTTTTGAGAATCCTGTCGTACCGGAGGTATAAATGATTGATGCAATGTCCTCTTCTTCAATTGAAACTTCAGGAAGAGGAGTTGTGTTATTCAAACTAATATCCGGAACCAATTTATCCAATTCTTCCGGTTGGTAACATCCTTCCGGGATAGTTGAAAAGTTATTGATCAAGATTTTATGCTCAAGGAACGGTGTTTTTACTCCTTCCAAACATTTTGCCAGTAAGCGGGAAACGAAGATCACTTTAACCTCCGCATGTTCCAGTATATTCTGGAGTTCTGTAGAACAGAATCCCGGTAAGACTGGTACGGCAATAGCTCCAATGTTCGCGATAGCAAATTGGGTAATACCCCAGTTTGGCATATTGGCACTTAAAATAGCAACTTTGTCTCCTTTCTTTACACCTAAATGCAGTAAATGGTTGGCAATAGATACGACTTCGTTATATAAATCTTGGTAAGTTTTTTTTCCGCTTGCGACAAAATTTAAAGATAAATTTTTTGAAAACTTGGAACAGCTATTTTTCAAGAGTTCCGGTAACGTCAATTTCTTTAAAGTCATGTTTTAATAATATGAATTTTCCATACAAAGATAATACAGAAAACAATACGATGTGGTTAAAATATTTAAAAATAGAGTAAATGGCTTGAAAGTGAGGGAAATTTGAAACAATTTCTAGTGTTTTACGTATCGGCAACACTTGATTTATTTGAGGGATCCGGCTTTTTCTTCTTTTCCCGAAAAGAGGAAAAAATAGACTCCGATGACATTATCGGAGTCTATTTTTTTAATTATTTTGTAGGAATTGCAGCTAAAGTAGCTTTCAAGAATTCCCAGAATTTACTTACAGATTCGATGTTCACTTTCTCGTCCGGAGAGTGAGGAGAACTGATGGTCGGTCCGAAAGAGATCATGTCCCAATGTGGGTAGGCAGATCCTAGGATACCACATTCCAATCCGGCATGGATAGCCATAATTTCCGGTTTCTTGCCGTATAATTTCATGTAAACTTCTTCCATTTCTTTGCGGATAGCTGAATCCGGATTCGGTTTCCAGCCCGGGTATTCTCCGGTGAAGTTGATTTTGTTTGCTTCTGCCAGTTCGAATACAGATGCTACCACTTGAGCTAAAGACATTTTAGCTGTTTCAACAGAAGAACGCATCAACATGTATATTTCGATTTTTCCTTCACCACCTTTTACGATAGCCAAGTTGTTGGAGGTTTCAACCGTGTCCGGCATGGAATCAATCATTCTCATGGCACCATTCGGGCAAGCCTTGATTGCGTTGATCAGATTGTATTGTACCTTTACCGGCATCACGTTCTGCGGAAGAGCGGTTTCTTCGGCAAAGAAAGTAAGATTCGGTTCTTTAGCGCTTAGTTCAGCTTTGAAAATTTCCTCGTATTCTTTTACTTTAGCTAGGAATTTGTCTGCATTGGCAGCCGGAACAGTCACGGTACCGAATGCTTCACGCGGGATGGCATTTCTCATGTTTCCGCCGGATACGGAAGAAAGACGAAGATCCAGCTCTTTGCTGACTGCTTTCAAGAAACGGAAATATAATTTATTGGCATTTCCTCTACCTAAGTTAATATCCATTCCGGAGTGACCTCCTTTTAAGCCTTTCAGTGATAATTGGAATGCTTTGTGTCCTGCGGGAACAGCTTCAGGGCTATAGTCGAAGCCAATTTCACCATCAATACCACCGGCACAACCTACATACAATTCGCCTTCTGTTTCAGAGTCAAGATTCAATAAGATGTCTCCTTTTAACCAGTTATGGCGGATGCCGTTTGCTCCATCCATTCCGGTTTCTTCGGTAGCCGTGATTAGCACTTCAACCGGACCGTGAGGAATATCCTTTGATAATAAAATAGCCATTCCGGTGGCAACACCGATACCGTTGTCAGCTCCAAGGGTGGTGCCGTCTGCGGTTACCCATTCCCCGTCGATATACGCAGAAATCGGGTCTTTGGTGAAATCATGTTGTTTGTCTTCATTCTTTTGAGGAACCATATCCAGGTGACCTTGCAGGATAACTCCCTTGCGGTTTTCCATACCCGGGGTTGCCGGTTTGCTCAATAATATATTGTTTGCCTCGTCCATTTCAGCATGGATTCCGTTTTCTTTTGCCCAATTCATAACGAATTCTCTGGCTTTTTCTTCATGATTTGACGGACGTGGAACTTGTGTTAGTTTATAAAAGTTTTCCCAGATAGCTTTGGGTTCTAACGTACAGATACATTTACTCATAACGTTTTTATTTTTAAATTTATGATTTAAGATTTCAGTTTGGTTATCCCGAAGATAATTACACTGAGATCATGTTTATTTCTATCGTTTGCAAGATATAAAAAAAACAGATAAGTTGTGATTTAATCACAACTTATCTGTTTTTTTTGTTTCAAGTTGACAGGTTACAAGTCGCAGGTTTTTAACTTATAAACGTTGATGCGAAACCTATAACTTGAATCAATATTTGAAATTTTATTTTAAGTGTTGATTCAAATAGTTCACGAATTTTGTATATAACTGTAAGCGTGTGTAGCCACCAAATATACTGTGGTTACGATTCGTGTAAATTTGCATGTCGAATTGTTTGTTTGCCTGCACGAGAGCTTCTGATAGTTCGTAGGTGTTTTGCACGTGTACGTTATCATCTGCGGTTCCGTGGCATAACAACAAATTTCCTTTTAAGTGTTTTACCCAATTAATCGGGGAGTTGTCATTGTAGCCGGAAGGATTATCCTGCGGGCGTCTCATGAAACGCTCCGTGTAAATGGAATCATAGAATCCCCAGTGAGTAACGGGAGCAACAGCGATAGCCGTGGAGAACACGTCATTTCCTTTCATAAGGCAAAGTGATGACATGAATCCGCCAAAACTCCAACCCCAGATTCCTACTTTTTTAGCATCGATGTAAGATTGTCCGGCAAGCCATTTGGCCGCGGCGATCATATCGTCACTCTCGATTTTACCGAGTTGCATATAGGTACATTTACGGAATTCTTCCCCTCTGGCTGCAGTTCCGCGAGGGTCAATACAAGCCACGATATAACCTTCTTGTGCGAGGTATTGTGTCCAGTCCATACCCCAGCTATTGCTTACTTGCTGAGAATTTGGACCACTGTATTGGATGATTAGTAACGGGTAAGCTTTTGATGCGTCAAAATCCACGGGTTTCATGAGCCATGCGTTTAACATCGTGGTTCCATCTGCTGCCGGGATTTGGATAAATTCTTTTTTAGCAACAGCGTAATCTTCCAGTTTGGTTTTCAATGCGGTATTGTCTTCCAGCGTGCGGACTGCTTTACCGTTTGCCGCGTACAAGGTGTACACGTGAGGCATATCTGCGTTAGATACTATATTAATATAGTATTTGAATGATTTACTGAATTCTGCTTCATTCCATCCTTTTGTCGGGGTAAGTTTTTTCTTTTTGCCCTTCAAATCAATGGAGTAGATGTATTTTTCCAGAGGAGATTCTTCATGAGAAGCATAATAGTAAAGTTTTTTTACCGGATCGTACCCGTAGAAATCAACCACGTCGTATTTTCCGGAAGTGATCGGCTGAATTTCTTTACCGCTCATGGCATACAAATAAAGATGAGAATAACCACTTTTTTCACTACTCATGATGAAATGTTGCCCGTCTTCCATGAAGATTAAGTTGTCCAAGTTGCTTTCTGCGATATAATATTTATTTTCTTCTCGATAAAGCACGGTTGTACTTCCCACACGGGCATTGGCCAACAGGATTTCCAGTTGATTCTGGAAACGGTTTAGTTTCATGATGGCTAATCTTTTCGGATCTTTTGTCCATTTGATACGGGGTATGTAAATATCTGTTTCTTCACCAATGTTCATTGGGGTGGTGACACGATCTTTAATGTCATAAACGTGAACGCTCACGATGGAATTAGTTTCCCCTGCTTTCGGGTATTTATAGGAATAGTTCGAGGGATAGAGGGCATTTTGTTCGTATGCCGGATATTGTCCTCTGAACATATTCATGTGGTAAGTTTTCACGGCTGATTCGTCAAATTTGATGAATGCGAGAGCAGATCCGTCGGGAGCCCACTCGAAGGCTTTGTTGAATCCGAATTCCTCTTCATATACCCAATCGGGAGCTCCGTTAATGATCTCGTTAAATTTCCCATCAAAGGTAATTTGGATTTCGGAACCGAAACGTAAGTCTGCGATAAAGATATTGTTATTTCTCACGAATGCCACTTTCGTTCCGGTAGGAGAGAAGGTTGCCAAACGTTGAGAACCTCCTTCTGATAAAGGTTTTAATTCCTTGTTTTTAAAATCGAACACGAAGTAGTCTGCCGTGAATGAACGACGGTAGATCGGATTTATATTCGTGCAGATCAATATCCGGTCTTCTTCCGGGCTGAATTCGTAATCTTGGATGGTCTGAACAGCTTTGTACTTGGGATCGTTCAAGTCTAGTAAAGTGCTTACGGCTTTTCCGGTTTTGTAACTATACATGACCAGTTTTTTACCTTTGTCTTTCAACACTGTATAGTGTTCCCCGTCATTTAGCGAACGAAGACCTGAAACACCTTGTGTCCTGAACGTGTAGGTCAAGTTAAAATCTTCCAGAGTGAATTTTTTGCCCTTGTTTTGAGCGTTTCCGGGTAGGGCCAACCCCACGATAAACATACATACAATTAACTTGTAAAACATCCTCATGACAATTATTTTTTGTTTTTTTAATTTGGACCAAAGATATAAATAATTTTAGATTTATGATTTTAGATTTAATTATTCCTATCTTTGTGCGCTCAAAATCATGATTAGATGAAATATACCCTTTTAGCGAAAGACAAAAACAGTGATGCACGATGTGGTGTGTTAACCACGGATCATGGGAATATTGAAACTCCGATCTTTATGCCTGTGGGTACGGTGGGAACCGTGAAAGCTGTGCATGCGAGAGAGTTGAAGGAAGATATTAAGGCCCAGATCATTTTGGGCAACACGTATCATTTGTATTTGCGACCGGGTACAGAGGTGTTGGAAGAGGCAGGGGGACTACATAAATTTAATTCATGGGACCGTCCGATCCTCACGGATAGTGGCGGTTTTCAAGTTTTTTCTTTAGGAGATTGTCGGAAAATCACGGAAGAAGGAGTCGTCTTCCGTTCTCATATTGATGGTTCGAAACATCTGTTTACTCCTGAAAATGTCATGGATATTCAGCGTAAGATAGGGGCTGATATAATTATGGCATTTGATGAATGTCCCCCGGGGCAGAGTGAATACGGTTACGCGAAGAATTCTTTGGAGCTGACCCAGCGTTGGTTGGAACGATGCGTGAAACGATTTGATTCTACGGAGCCATTGTACGGTTATCACCAGTCGCTTTTTCCGATCGTGCAAGGATGTACTTTCCGGGATTTACGGGAAAAGGCAGCGGAACACGCTGTTGCTCTTGATCGAGAAGGATATGCTATCGGGGGATTAGCTGTTGGGGAAGAGGCTGAGGTCATGTACGAGATGATCCAAGTCGTAAACCGGATTTTACCGCAGGATAAGCCCCGTTATTTGATGGGTGTCGGAACTCCGGAGAATATTTTGGAGGCAATCTCTTTAGGCGTGGATATGTTTGATTGCGTGATGCCGACTCGGAATGGGAGAAATGGTATGTTGTTTACCACGGAGGGCGTGATCAATATAAAGAACAAGAAGTGGGAGAAGGATTTCAGTCGTATTGATCCGGCTGGGTTGAGTTTTGTTGATAATGATTACTCGAAAGCGTATTTGCGACATTTAATTAAAGCGGATGAAATTTTAGGGCTACAAATTTGTTCGATCCATAATTTGTCGTTTTATTTGTGGTTAGTACGTGAAGCTCGTAAACACATATTGGAAGGAGATTTCGTGACGTGGAAAGAGAGCACGATAAAAAAAGTTACACGAAGATTATAGTGCTGAGAAGCAACTAGCATAAAATGAAGAAATTAGACTTATATATTATCCGGAAGTTCCTAGGTACCTTTTTCTTTTCTATGGTACTGATCTTGAGTATTGTCGTGGTTTTCGACCTTTCGGAGAGATTGGAAAAATTTATCGAGAACGAGGCTCCCGTGAAGGCTATCATATTTGATTATTACCTGAATTTCGTGCCTTATTTCGCGAACGTGTTTTCCTCTTTGTTTACTTTTATTTCTGTTATTTTCTTCACGTCAAAGATGGCTTATAATAGTGAGATTATCGCTATTTTAAGTACGGGTATCAGTTTCCGGAGAATGGTCCGGCCATACATGATATCGGCCGGGGTGATTGCCTGTTTGTCACTTCTTTTGAGTGCTTTTATTATTCCGAATGCCAACAAGAAACGGATTGAGTTTTCCGAGCAATATATTTGGAAAAAGTATAGTAACAAGGAGGAGAATATTCACCGGCAGATTGCACCGGGGGTTTTTATTTATATGTCGAGTTTTAACGTGTATTCCAGCCGGGGAAATGATTTTACTTACGAGGTATTTCGGGAAGACACGTTGGTTAGCAAGTTAACGGCAAAATCGATTTCATGGAATAAAGAACTTGAGAAATGGCGGATTAACAACTGGACGTTACGGGAATTTGACGGGATCAAGGAGACTTACACGACGGGACAAACTATTGATACGCTATTAAATTTTAGTGCGGCGGAATTCTCCGAGGATCCCAAAAAAATTAAAGAACGCTTGACATTACCGGAACTGGATGAATACATAGCCCGACAAAAATTGCGGGGAAGTAGTAACGTGGTTGAGTTCCAGATTGAAAAGTACAAGATGTTTTCGGGAGCGTTCGCTACATTTATATTGACGTTAATCGGGGTATGTATCGCTTCCCGTAAGATTCGGGGAGGAATGGGGTTCCATTTGGGATTAGGATTGTTAATCAGTTTCTCGTACATATTATTTATGCAATTTTCCACGGTTTTTGCAACCAATGGAGGCATGAGTCCGTTATTAGCGGTATGGATACCGAATATGTTATTTGCTGTGGTGGCGTTATTTGTATATCGGGCGGCACCGAAATAATTGAAAGTTGAAAATGTAGAATTGAAAATGAATAAATAAGAAGGTATGAAGAATGATGCATATCTTCAATCAATAGAATAGGCCGATGAGGGCTATAAGCAAGAATCATAAATTTAAAATCAAAAATTTATACGTAAGTATATGAATAGGGAGACTAAAAGACCTAGAATTACAAGGCCGATCGAGAATCGTGATGAGAATCGTCGGGGTAGAACACCGCGTTTCGAAAACCGTGAAGGTGGAGAAAGCGAAACAAGAAGACCTAATCGTTTCAACACGGACAGACCGAGACGGGAACAAGGATACGGGTATATCCGTGATTTGAACAAAGAACGGGAGAGAGAGCGTAACGAGGGTTCGGGAGATCGAGATAACGGGAATCGTTATTACCGGGATTCAGACAGAAACCGTGAAAGAGGGGATCGGGAGAATAATCGTTACGAGAGTCGGGATAACAGAAGATCGTACGAGAGAGGTAACAGGGATACCAATCGTTTTTCCGATCGTGGAGAACGTCGTGAAAGGCGGCCTCAAGATCGGGATGAAAATGTAGAAAGACGAGATAACCGTTATCAAAACAGGGAGCGTAATGATCGCCGTGAAGAAGGACGGCAGGAAAGAGGTTCCCGTGAGGACAGAGGACGTAGAGAAGGGTATCGTGGCGATCGTCGGGATCGTTATTCTGATCGTCCGGCAAGAAAAGTGTTTACCCGTCGGGAAGATGGGGATAGTGCTTCCAAAAGTGTGTATAGTAAGAAAAAACAAATTGAATATCGTAAGAAGAATGAGGGGCAGGAGACAGAATTACGTTTGAACCGTTATATCGCTAAAGGCGGGGTGTGTTCACGTCGTGATGCAGATGTGTTGATTACAGCCGGTCGGGTGAAAGTAAACGGGGAAGTTGTTCAACAAGTTGGGGTAAAAGTAAAGCGTACGGATCGAGTGGAGGTAGATGATCAAGTGATTACTCCCGAACGTAAAGTATACTTGGTGTTGAATAAGCCGAAAGATTACGTGACGACCGTGGAAGATCCTTTGGAACGTAGAACCGTGATGGCCTTGATCGAGGGAGCTTGTAAAGAGCGCGTGTACCCGATCGGACGACTTGACCGCCAGACCACGGGAGTGTTGCTTTTCACGAATGATGGCGATCTGGCAAAAAAATTGACACACCCGAAGTATAACCAGAAAAAGATATATCACGTGTTCTTGGATAAGGTGGTTCAAACGGGCGATTTGGAGGCTATTCGTAAGGGAATCGATCTGGAGGATGGTTTTATCCAGGCGGATGACGTGAGAGTGGCAGAAGATGATCGTACACAGGTAGGGATTGAAATTCATTCCGGTAGAAATCGTATTGTCCGGAGGATTTTCGAGCATTTGGGGTATCAGATTCTTCGTTTGGACCGTGTCTTTTTTGCCGGGATCACGAAGAAAAATTTACCTAGGGGTCACTGGCGTTTCCTAACTGAAGATGAGGTTAATATTTTGAAGGCCTACTAAAAATTTTTTTTTAATATTATTACTATTACCTTTGCAGGAGTCCACCTTTTAGGAGGTTTATCCCGTGAAGGTTTTATTTTTATATTAAAAAATTATGGTTGCATTTATCACAAATGGTCTGAATAGAATGAGGACATTGCGTTCATTCTCGTACACTCCTCGTTGGATTGTATTTTTGATTGACGTGGCTCTTGCTATTATGGCAGTTAGCGTTGCCTATCTGATTTGGGTCAATTTTCAGATTGACCGGATGAGATTGGATTTTGTTTTGACCGGGGCTCTTGTAATTGTGGGTATCCGGGTAATCAGTTTCTTGTTGGGACATACTTATTCCGGAATAGTACGTTTCACTGGAACGGAGGATGCTTTGCGCATCTATTACGTGTTGACGGCAGGGGAGATTGCCCTTCTTTTGGGGAGTGGCGTGTTTTTCTTGTTGTATGATTATCTTTTTATACCGGTTTCCGTTTTACTCACGGAGTATGTTCTTCTAACCAGTTTAATGGTTATGAGCCGGGTGATCGTGAAGAAAGTGTTTGCGCAGTATATTGGTGCCGAACGTACTAAAAAGAACGTAATTATATGTGGTAGCGATGAATACGGTATCATGGCAAAACATGCTATGGATAACGTGGAGGATGCCACGTATAATATTCTTGCTTTTGTTGATGTAAATGATCGGAAAGCGGGAAAGATTATCGAGGGAGTTAAGATTTACAAAATGTCATCTTTACCCGGTTTATTGAAACGTAACCGGGTGGACAAGGTGGTTATCGCCAAAAAGATGATTTCTCCTGATAAAAAACGGGAAATTGTCGAGATCTGCTTGGCCGCTGATGTGAACGTACTCGAAGTGCCTCGTTTTGAAAGTTGGATTAACGGGGAGTTGAGTATGCGGCATATCCGGAATATCAAGATCGAAGATTTGTTGGAGAGGGACGTGATTCACATGGAGGAGACCAATCTTCGAAAACAATTATTGAATAAAGTGGTTTTGGTGACCGGAGCGGCTGGTTCTATCGGGAGTGAAATTGTGCGGCAGTTGACGCATTTTAATCCTTCTTTGATCGTTTTGTTTGATCAGGCCGAATCTCCACTTTATGATATTGAGCTGGAATTGAAAGAAGAGTGTGGTTTCACGGATTATAAAGTCGAGATCGGGGATGTACGTGATGCGAGCCGGGTGGAAGGAATCTTTAAAACATATCATCCCAATATCGTGTATCATGCGGCTGCTTATAAGCACGTCCCTATGATGGAAAAACACCCGATCGAAGGAGTGAAAACTAATATTTTCGGAACGAAAAATGTTGCCGATTGTGCTGTGAAGTATGATTGTCAGCGTTTCGTGATGGTCTCCACCGATAAGGCGGTGAACCCGACGAATGTTATGGGTGCAAGTAAGCGTATTGCGGAAATTTACACGCAATCATTGAATCGCATTGCAAATACTCGTTTTATTACTACTCGTTTTGGGAATGTTTTGGGATCGAATGGTTCGGTGATCCCTCGTTTCAAGAAACAGATTGAGGCGGGTGGTCCGATAACGGTTACTCACCCGGAAATAACTCGTTTTTTTATGACTATACCCGAGGCGTGTCAACTCGTTTTGCAGGCGGGAGCGTTGGGAAATGGCGGTGAAATATTCGTTTTTGATATGGGCAAAAGCGTCAAAATTGTTGATTTGGCCCGTAAGATGATTAAACTTTCCGGTTATGAAGTGGGGAAAGATATTCATATCGTCTTTACCGGTTTGAGACCGGGAGAGAAATTGTACGAGGAGGTGCTTAACGTGAAGGAGACGACTTTGCCGACCGTGCATGAGCGAATAAAGATTGCCAAAGTACGTGAATATAATTATAGTGAAGTTACGGATGCGATAAAGGCTCTTGATATAGCTTTGCAGACAAAAGATAATTTTGCTGTGGTGAAACAAATGAAATGTATCGTTCCTGAGTTTAAATCGAAAAATTCAATCTATGAATCTATTGATTTCCAGATGGAAGAGGAAGGTGTAGAGCATCATATGGAAGAGGTTTTAAATAAAATTCAGGTATCCGAAAATTTAGAAGTCAGAGAATAATGGAGAAGACGAATTGGTATGCAGTTTTCACTGCTTCTCGGGCGGAAAAACGTGTGAAAGAGCGTTTGGAGCAAGCAGGAATCGAGAATTATTTACCTATGCGGGAGGTTGAATTTGTGAGGGACGGGCTGGTGAAAAGATTGGAAGTTCCTGTGATTACGGGGTGTATTTTTGTCCGTGTTTCTGAAACGAATTTACCTTCCGTGTTATCAATTTTGGGCGTGATTGCGTTGTTACAGAAGGAACGGGTTCCGGTTGTGATTTCGGACGAGCAGTTAGATAGTTTCAAAATTTTGAATGAACGGGCAGAGACGCTTGAAATCGTGAATGAGGGATTAACCGTAGGATCTGCTACACGAGTGCCCCAAGGTGAATTAGCCGGGGTACAGGGTGAGTTGATCGAGGTGGCCGGAGAACGGCGGGTTGTGGTTCGTATTCCATATTTGATAGAATGTGTGGCAAGGGTAAAAGTGTGATTGCTTATCCTGTAAAATATAAGAAAAGTGTATTTTTAACATGACTCATTCGTTGGAAAAGTGTATATTTATATTCATGTAAACCAAGGAAAATGATATTATGTTTTTTGAACCGGGAACCAAGGTTGTGGGCAGGTTGTGATATATAGCTATGCTTAAATCATTGTGATTCTTACCTTTTTTGCGGAGGGGGGGTAAAATGTTTCTCTTGACGTAGAACTAGGTTTATAATGAGAACCTGTCGAGAAGCTAAGGAAATCCTAGGGAAATAATCCCCCTTATTCGAAGCTCATTCGAAGATTATTCGTGGCTCATACATTACGGCATGTCTAAGCTCTGAGTAAGCATCGAATGATCTCTGAATATGTGGGATTATTTGGGTTATATTACTTCTTAATTTGGGTTGAATTTGTGTTACACTATATTTTCTTGGCTGTAATTTTACTTGCTATGTTTGTTTCTAGGGTAATATTACCTTAATTCAATGGTTTTACTACTTCTCGGTTCTTACAGGGCGCTTTCTCTTATGTCATGCACCCGTCACGTGGCGGCGGGATAACGATTTTGGATGTGGGGAGTAACGGTTGAGAGGTGGTTGAACGTAAGGAAAAAGGTGTATTCTAAGAGAATAATTAATGAAGAATCTTGGTAAGCATTCGGTAAACTACAGGTATTAAACCTTGATATACAACAATAGCGACTGTCAGTATGAATCTAATAGTTACAGTCACTATTGTTTTGTTGAACCTATATGTGGCGATAGCGCTGAATCAGTATATGTTGCAGTCAGCACTAGTTTCCAGATTCCACGTTTTGTTTTGTCAATACACTTTCCGGATGTTCTAACTTCCATTTGTGTGGAAGTAGATTCAAGAGTTTCTCTCGGGTTGCCTTTTTATGATAGGGCATCTGGGCGATGATATCATTCAGGTAATTTCTTGGGTTCGTGTCGTTCAGGCTAAACATGTTCACTTTCGAGACTTTCGGTCAACAGTTCCATCAGTATCTTCTTAGACCCGTTTCCGAAGTGGGTACGAAGACCATTCGGAAACAGAAGAGCCACGCCCTGGGGCACTTGTCCTCCCAAGGAAAACTCCGTGGCTACCTATTTAAAACTGATTGGAGCCAACTTTAGTTTGACACTGTCCTTACAACTGAACATTTTTTATGCCAATAGTGATAAGTTGAATAACTTACACTTATTTGTTGTAGGTACGACGTCAACGGCAGGCCGCTTTGTTGCACCTGCAATTCTAATTCTTCAAATTCTGATCTATTCATTGCACTTGGTGTTTGGTTGTTATTGTGAGCGCAAAATTACAACTAAACACCAAGGTGTACAATGTATATTTGTTTGAATGCTTACGTTTGTTCGAAGCTCCTTCGTGCTGTGATATTTGAGCGGCGAAGGAACTTCGAACGATCTTCAGTGGAGGGGGATTATTGGGAGAGTATTACTGCTTGATTGGGGTAAGATTTGTTTATTATTTGGTGTGTTTTAAAATAGTCGCTACGAATGATTATATCTGAAATTTTTTGGGCATTTTTTCTACGCTCTTTTTCATGTGGCGAATTTGCTATAAAATCTGGCATTAATAAACTTCTTCCTACGCCTCGCCAAGGTGATTGAATTCCTGTTAAATCAAGGAGAGTGGGAAATATATCTATTTGTTGGATTGTATCATGAGGTGATTTCGTGATTTCAAGCGGAGGGTTAATAATATAGAGGGGAATTTCTTTGGCAATATGTTCTTGATTCGGAGATAGATTTAGATTAGAAGCATGGGCTTCATGGTCACTTACAATAATTATCATTGAATTATAATATAGATTATTGTCTTTTAAAAATTGGATGTATTTGCCGATTTGTTTGTCTGTGTAATGAAGAGTTGTTAAGTAATTTTTTAGTTCGCATGAATAGTCTTGTGGGAAATCAAAGTGTTCGGGGACTTCTACTGTTTCGTTATAAGGAGAATGAGTCGATGATGTTAAGATAATAGACAAAAATGGTTGTTGTGCTGTTAAATTTTTAGTTGCTGCAAGTTCGAAAACCTCTTCATCATTTAACCATATATTGGAAGAATGATAATCATTTCTTGAAAATAGAGAGTCTATTTGATAAGTTGCACACATTTTATTTTGTCTCCAAAAGTTTGAATTTGTTGGGATGATCATGTGACTGTTTTGAATCTTATGATGTTGCTTTAGGAGATAGGGGAAAGATATGTATTGGTTATCAGAATAGTTTACTACTGTAATTTTATTTGTTTGGGGTAAAAGTCCTGTTAGATAAATTATTTGTCCGTCACTTGATTCTCCCGACTTTGTTTGAGGGAGTATATGTGAAAAATAATATGTATTTTCTTTTTTTAGTTGATTAAGATTAGGTGTTATTGCCTTTCCATTGAAATAAAGATCATTAGCATATGATAAGAACGATTCAACAATAATAATGATTATATTATTTGATGAATTTATAGGTTGTATATTTGAAGATGGGGCGAAAAATAATGATTCAAATTTTTGATCTTCTTTTGAAAATTGTTTTGTTGTGTCAATCGTCTTTATTTCCATGATGAAATGATATGTTATCCCGTTCCGGAAAGTTGATTCTGTCGGAGAATACATGTATGGGGAGATAAATTTGTCCTTTAATGTATAAGATTTTAGGAAGGTGGAACAAAAGAAGAGTCCTGTTAATAGTATGGCTAAACCTAAAAAACTTAAAAATACTTTCCATTGACATTTAGGTGGTATTATATGCAATATGCGTTGAGTGATGATTGTAAAAATTATTGTTGAAATGGGGATAATACAATCTAGAACTTTAATACTGTCGATAATATTATTTTTCAAACCGTGTAAGTTATTGAATTCACAGTATAAAGATATCGGAATATATGCGTGAAAGTTTCGACTATACCAAATATTTGCTAATGTGAATATATCAATGATTATGAGCAAAAAAATAGATATGTTTTTGCTGCTCCAACTGATGAGGGGTATAAATACACATAACAAGAGAGATGTATCAATAATTGCAGTACTAATGTTTTCCAAAAGACCAATAGGATTTATTGTCCATTTTTCTGTAAAAACACAAAAATGCATATACTCTATTTTAAAGTATATAAACACAAAAAGAAGCAATACCCCTATTTGTTTTGAAAAAAGATGAATTAAGAATTTGTACATCGACCGTTGTTTCTTTTATATATTTTTTGATATAATTGTTTGTATGTATCAGCCATTTTTTTCACGGTGAAATCAGCTAAAAATGTACATCTTGCTTGTGTGGATAATTGAGAGTATAGTTGAGGATTAGTGGTTAATTGAAGTATTGTTTCTTTAAATGCTTGTGATGAATTTTGAACTGTAAAACCTGCTCCAGTAGATAATAGTTCTTTAATACCGCCAACATTTGATGCTATGACTGGTTTACTATAGGATAATGCTTCTATAATAGAAATTGGAAGTCCTTCGAAATTAGAAGGTAAAATGAACAAATCTGAGTATCGAATATATAAAGATGCGTTTATGACGCTACCTAAAAAATACGTATTAGACGAATGTTTACATTGAATATTACTAGTATTGCCAATCCAAATAAATGCAAAATTAGGTAATTGCTCGGCAATATCAAGGAATAGATCTAGTCTTTTAGGTGGTTCTGTTCTTGCAATACACAAAATAAGTTTGTCATATCGTTTTTTTAAATTTTGGAATTTTCGTGCGATTGGGGCAGAAATACCTTCTGTTTGTAAGGTGTTATCTTCGATTCCATTGTATATATAACATATTTTTTTTTGAATATGTTCTTCTTTTAAATTTTCGAAATCATAACGACTTACTGCAACGATCTGTGCTGCTCGTTTTTTTAGTAATTTTTCAAGCCATAAAAAAGATTTGTTAGCAATGCGTATTGTGTCAAAGCCATGTACTGTATATATAATTTTCTTTTTGGGGAAGCATAGACGTCCTAAAATTCCAATTTTAGAAGAATGTAGATGAATAATATCTGGTTTTAAATGGAAACGATAGAATAATAACTTGAATATAACAATGATATCTAAAAGTGAAATAGCTCGTTTTAGTTGTTTGATTTTGAGGATATGTACATTAGGATGCAATGCTTCCCATGCGTTACCATCAGAACCGGAAATAACGAATACTTCATTATCTGTTACTTGTTGGTTTGCTAGATTGATGACAACAGACTGTGCCCCTCCTAGGGTTGAACGTGTTATAATATGGATAATTCGCATTATGATTCTCTTTTGACCTTTTGTAATTCACGATAAAATATTTCTTGTTCTTGGGGAGAAATTTTATAATTGCGTTTATTGATGAGTAAATGTTCTAATTTTAATAAGTGGAGAATTCTATATAGAATGCATTTTAAATAGGATTTGAATTTCAATTTTTTTATAAGAGTTTTGTTATCTATTAAATTACTATTTATTGATAATGCTTGTCTAATTTGCTTGTTCCTAAAAAGATAAACGTCAAGTTTTAATTTTAATGGATCTCGATAAAATAGTAAAGGTTCGTCTAAAATATGGAATTTAGAGTGATGAAAACTCCTTACCCATAGATCGTAATCTTCAACTCCTTTGAGGGTATCAATATATCCATATTTACGAAACCAAGTGGTTTTACCCATGACTGTAGGATGAATGAATATGGGATTTTGCAATGTTGTCAACCATGAAAAATTTTTAGGTTTACGTAGTCCAATAATATGATCTTCGTCATCAATGACAATGGCTTGACTACCAACTACGTCTATTTCAGGATGTTGCTGCAAATATTCATATTCTTTCATCAATCTTTCACTAAACATTAAATCATCTGCATCCATTCTAGCAAAATATTTCCCTTTTGCATGCGCAATTTGTTGATTCAATCGATGGGATATCCCTTTATTTTCTTTATCGGAAAGTACGATGATTCTAGGATCATTATATTGTTGAATTATTGATAGGGAGTCATCAGTAGAACCATCATCTGTTATGATTAATTCAAAATCTTCAAATGTCTGGTTTAATACCGATTGAATTGCTTTGGCAATGAAATTAGATGAATTATAAAATGGGATTCCAATAGTAATTTCCATGGTTAGTTCTTAAATAATGATTTCTCGATACAATTAACCCATTGTTGAGCAGTTAAATGTTTTACACTATTTTGTATATCTTGTTTATGTTGGGGCAATAATAGTAATTTTTCTATATATTGAGCATATGTTTCTGGGTTATAATTTGTGATATAGCCATTCCCCCCTTCTTGAATGAGTTCTTCTGTACCGCCTACAGGTGTCGTTATGACAGGAACTCCCAAACATAATGCTTCAACGATAACAGTGGGAAATCCTTCAGCATAAGAAGATACTAATAAACAATCAGAGCTTTTCAATAGTGGATATGGATTGTTTTGAAATCCGGTCAAAATAACATTATTGCTTAAATTATTGTTATGAATGTATAATTCAAGATTATTTTTTTCACTTCCTTCTCCAACAATAATCAGTTCTGCAGGAAAATCTTTTTGGATTAAAAGGGATAAAACTTTTAGTTGCAAAATGGTATTTTTATTTTTATCTAATCTCCCGATTGATATTAGCCTATATTTTTCGTTTTTGGGGATGGATAATGGGGTATTTGAAAGCGTTGTTATATGCTCAAAGTTATAACCATTATTAATTAGAGTGAGTTTAAATTTTACCGTGGGGAATAATTTTTCTATAGAGCGTTGGGTGTTCTTAGAAATAGGAACGATATGGTCTGCTTTTTTAAAAGCATTTTTTTGCATTTTGAATAATGCTTTAATCATGTATTTTTTTAAACCATGGTATGTACGCCAATTTAAGTCTTCAATTGAGCTATGAATCCACATAATTTTTTTTGAAGAAGAGTTGGGACTGTTGGCTATTAAGTAAGAGGTATATAAATAATTAAATGAAATTTCATAGTCATAATTACAAAATTTGATATAATATTTATATACTGCTCGAGGAAATATGAATATCATTATGGATAGCAAAACTCGATGTATGTATCCCCAAATACGATTCTTATTATTTTCTCGTAAATATTTATCAGAAAATGACATGGATTTCAGTTTGTGTACATTGGTGGGTAATGTATACTGGAGTGTTGAACATTCTAATCTTTCAATCAAATCAATTTGATAGTATTTAGAAAGTTCCTCAAGTAGGATGCAAAGGACTTTTTCAGCTCCTCCTCCTTTTGACATTGTGAAGGGAATAATTAATATTTTTTTCATGAGAATTTATCTGATATTTTTCCGATACAAAAATAGAATAATTAAAGCAGGAATAGCATTATAAAATAGAAATTGTCCCATTACTTGGAAACTTTGTAAAATGGATGAATTGAATAATATCGCAATGTAAAAAATTGTCGCACGAAAAAGAAGTTGGGAGTCCATGCTATGTATGTATATATGATTTAAGTAGGCATAAAAATATCCGATTAAAATGAAGAAGAGAATGACTAAAATGTATCCACCATTCATGTAGCATTCAGATTGTGTATGAAAAACGAGATCGCTTCTTCCACTAAATCCGAAATATAGTTGATTGTAAATAGTCAAACCAGAATGATCTCTAAATAGTTTTCCGATGGCAGGGAGGCTATGGAAAAATGAATTGATGATAGTGCATTTGAACTCATTATTCTCAATGACTGGGGTGATCATGTGTGCTCCTCCTGCATATAGTTCAATTGTTTTAGCTAGTTCTTGTGTTTGTATGGAGTATGCTGTTGTAGAAGCATTAGGTGATGTACGTATATCTGCAAAGGCGATTAGAAAATATAGGCAAATAATACCACACAATATTGCTGGAATAGGCTTGATTTTTATGATTTTCGGAGTAAATGCGGCAAATAAAGTTAGTAAGGGGTATACCATACTTTGTCTATTACTATTTAGGGAAAAGAATAATATCAATATGGCAGATAAAAAAAGTATACAAAATTTGAAGACGATGTTTTTGTTATTAAAACAGATAAGTGTTAAGTATCCTAATATAGCGAAAGGAAGGAAAAATTTAGCCCAAATAGAACATAACTGAATAATTTTATTTTTAAAACCAACAATTTCCTCTGTTTCAGATAAATAAATATTTGAAAGATAGGTGTTTATATCTCTAAAATATATAATTAATGAGAATATGCCAAATAAAAGAAAAATGGAGGATACAATATAAATTTGCTTGTGATTTATTTTGTATTTATATACGTTATTTCTAGGCTTTAATTGAAAATATGTCCAACCGCTTATAAAGGATATATACATGAAGAGTAAGATGATATAACTTTGAAGTATCATTTCTTGTGTGAAGTCTTCATTGTATCCTCCGACACTTGGATAACCGTAAAATATAGCAATACAAGGTATAATGTAAAGTCGAAAGAAAAATATAATAAAAGCAAAGTTTTGAGGTGCAAATAAATATTTGAAATTAATGTTGAACTTGTGATAACTGAGGTTGGAAACAAGTAAATAGAAACATACAACGCCAGACTCTATTGCAAGAAAATGACCTGAAATTATTTGAAAAAAGACAAATAGGCAGAAACATAAAACAGTACAAATAGAATTCATTGTATTATATTTTAAGTTTATATTTAAATATACAGAGAACAATAGTTCCCATTAAAAATGAAGAAAAATAACTTATTGGTAAAGCATAAATAACTTCATGCTGATTAATTATATGAACAGTAATAATTAAAGTTATGGCGATTGCTACATCGGCAATTGTTCTTATCCAGGTTTCTCCGTGGGCAATAATTGTTTGACCAAGGTATAAATTTATAGTTGATAATAATCCTGTGAATAAAATGATTTTAAACACGACATGGGATGTTATGTATTCAAAGTGATATAAATTTTCTATAATAAAATGTGAAAAAATAAGTGATAAGATTACGATTACTGTGGCGATTCCAAGGCTAAAATATAAACCAAGTTTTTCGGTATTTTTGTAATCTCTTGTTTCTTGCATTGAAGTGAGCCATGGTAATGCTACTCGTGATATTTGAGTTGGGAAAAATTGGATTAAGACTAACCATTGATAGGCGATAGCAAATATACTTAAAGCATTTTCTCCTCCTTGTGTATTATAAATAATATAATTTGCATACCATTGTGCTGGTGCAACAAATATTGCGGCGCTAAAAATAGGAATTGATAATTTGAAAATTTCAGAATAAACAGAGTTAGAGAGTTTCCAAGTTAGTGTGATTGTATATTTCTGACAATTTTTTCTAATGAAGTAATAATTACAGATTAAACTTAAAATGAAACTAATTGAATTTCCCAAAACTCCGCCTTGTACACCATATTTTGCAACTAAAGTATAAGTAATTGCTATGGAAATAATTCCTTTTAAAAGGCTAACTTTTGCGACATCTTTGAATGCTTTAAAGCCTAATAAGATTGCAACTTGTACTAAGTCTAAAGCACTTGTTAGGAACCAAATTATTGCAGCAATAAGGGTAAGTATGGAGGAAGTTTCCCATATTTTAAACTCAACAGGTAAATACTGAAGAATTATTCCGACAAAAGAAACAATCAGAGAAGCACTACATACAATAATATAAATAGCAGGGATCAGTCTTCCTATTTTTCCTTTATCATGTAGATATTTGGCAACCAGAACGGTGGCAATGACATTGAGTCCAATAACACCAAAAGTATGTAAGCCTGCGTTTGCGGAAATGAATAGTGTGTATTCTCCCAGTAATTGTTTTCCTAATATTCGAGCGATGAGAATATTAGCAATAAAATTTAAACCTTGGCTGAGAATACCAGCCAAAGTCCCCCAAAATAAAGATTCGAAGAAATATTTGCGTTTTTTGAATTGTTCTTTTATAGAATTACTTATAAATGACATTTTGTGAGGGCTAAAATCTTATTTAATATGTTCCTTTACTCGTTTTTATTGCTCCAAGAATTTATGACTGGATGAATAATTACAATATATAAACTGACAAGCAATCCTAATAATCCAAATACGGCAATGTAAAAAGTTACGCTTCTAGAAGAATTAACAGGAGAATTCGGTATAACAACAGGATCTATTGTCGTGATGTAGGTTGACAGATTTTGTTGGGTTAATTTTTTTTGTTGTAATTGTTTGGTTAGTGTTGTATTTAGTGTATTTAGCGTTTGATATTCAGTTTCTAATCTTATTAGATCGGGAGTTGATATAGAATGTTGTTTCGTTTTTAAGAGGTTTAATCTTTGTAGTTCTTGTTGTTTTTGAATGATTTTTTCTAATACCTCATTTATGTTGTTTTGTAATAATACTATAGCAAGTTCTTGTTGTTTTGAATACCAATTTATTAAATAATTGCATAGGGTTTGCTGTACCTTTAGAGCTAGACGAGCGGCTTCCATAGGAGTTGGCATATTTGTTTCAATGAAAACGGTTTGATTAGCTTCATCAACAGATATGTTGAAATGACTTTTAAGCTGTATAATATTTTCTAGTTCTTCGGATCGTAATAAAGTTGAATCAGTGATGGAGTTTGAGTCAATTAATTGAACTAAAAATGGGATACTATGTGCAATTTGTGGATATAATCGTAATGGAAGGATATTTTCTTTTTTATCTAATCCAAAGTTGTTTTGAATAACTAATCCTTTATCATTGTTTATATTATTGAATAAAACGAGGGTTGAACAGTGTGCAGAATAGTAAGGAGGTGTTTTCATCTTGAAAAATGTCCCAATTCCTATTATAATAAAAATTCCCACGGTAAAAAGGATGATTTTTTTCTTTTGTATAAGGACTGAAATGCAATCAGTTAAATTGTTGATTTGTAATTGTGTGCTCATGTTCTAGTTTTATTTTTGTATGTTTTCTCTAAATGTAAGATTATAATTTGTCTACTGAGTAAGTGATATAATTTGTTTATATTGCTTGAAGTTCTTTTAAGGCATTTACTAATGCGTTGTTATCATTTGTGTCTCGAATGGCAATACGGATATAGTTGGATGAATTAAAAGCTGATTTAGTGCTACAATCTTTGATTAGTATATTGTAGTGTTTTAATAATAATCTAGTTAATTCTTTTGATGTGTATTTTTTTACAATTTCACATAGAAAGTAATTAGCTTGCGATGGAATGACACGTAAAAAATCTATTTGTTGCAATTCAGATAGAAAACGTTTCCTTTCGGTGATAAATTTTGAACAAGCGTTTGAATAGTCTTGTTCGTATTTACCGAAAATTTGCATATAGAATTCTGCAAACGAGTTGATATTCCAAATGGAAATATTTTTTTTAATCCATGCAATTAATGCTTTATCACTTGATGCTAGTATACCTAATCTAAGTCCTGGAACTCCGTAAGATTTTGAAATACTTTTTATTACAACTAAATGACCATAGTCATCTAATATTTTATTATGTAGTAATGAATTATTGGGATAACCTTCAGAAAAATCAACAAAAGATTCGTCTACGATAAATCGAATATTCTTTTTCTTTGTCCATTCGACTAGTTCTAGCACCTCTTCCATTGGTATAAAATTGCCAGAAGGATTATCTGGATTTATTAATAGTAATGTCTGAATATCTTTTCCTGCAAAATAATTCATGATGTCCTTTGCGGTATAAGAAAAATCACGATTATCTGGAATGTAGGTAACGAGTTCTTCCTGTTTTTTCCTATTGGGATATTCTTCGAACGTGGGAAATATAACTCCAATTTTCCCATGTAATTTCTCTATTAGACTTTTTATTAGTTCTGCAGCTCCGTTCCCAATACATACGTAATCACTTTTTATACCAAAGTATTTTCCTGCAAGTAAAGAATTTATTTTCATTCCAGAAGGATATTCGGTCAATAATATGTCAAAATTGGCTTTTAATTCTTCTTTCATTTTTTTAGGTGGGAAGTATGGATTAACTAAATAACAAAAGTCCAGTAATGATGGAAATCTCCAATATCCACCGTATCTAGACTGATATTTTATTAATAGGTCTTCCTTCGGTGCGAAAATTGTTTCTGCAATGTCTAAATCTTGTATATCATCAATTTCATACCATTTTTCCCCGTTTAATGGTAATGCTTTTAAATGAGTGTCGTCTAGACGAGAGATGACTTTTAGGACTTGTTCGTAATATTCATTGTGTCCTAAAGCTTTGCAATAGGCGTCTAGAAAGGGAACATATTTGTGTTTTGAGAACTCTTTGCTGAATTTGTAGATATTGACAGTTTTGTAATAATTATGTACATCTGAATATTTAAATGCTTTTTTGGAGACAAAATTTTCAATATTATTTTCTTCATCCAGCGTGACCATTGTACCATCCATCCAAGATTCATATTTGTCTACCAATGTAATATCAGGATATGGATTATCAATTATTTTTCTGAACAATGAATCATCAAATATTAAATCAGATTCAATTAAAAGAGAATCATCTTCTTGTAATGATTCTTTGGCTAATGCAAGTGAATATATGTTGTTGGTCTTATCGTATATAGGATTGTAGATGTATTCTATTTTTGTGTTTAAATAATTCTCACCTAAATAAGAACGTAGTTTTTCTCCTTGATACCCAATGACGATGATGATTTTCTTTAAACTCAATTCGGAGAGTTGAGTCATTAAGCGATCGATTAAAGTAACACCGTTAACTTTAACCATGCATTTCGTGTTATTTTGGGTTAGTTCTCCTAGTCTTTTCCCCATTCCTGCTGCCAGAATAATTGCTTGCATATATTTTTATTTTGAACGTTCTGAAAATAATTGAATCTACTTTTTAGTAGGGTAATAAATAATTACATGAAAGAACCTTGGGTATTAAGATCTCTCAAATGAATAACAGAATTCAGGTAACTCTCTTTCTATTTTCTCTAAAACACTTTGAGGAACGGGATAACGTTTCCATAAACAAGTGTTTTTTATAGATATTGCAGGATCAAAATTGCGTTTGGGGAAAAGGTGATTTTCTTTTTTTAAATCGAGAAATGCGTTGATTTGTTCTGCAAATTCGTCATAGTGATAAATGGCATCTTCAAATTTTATTCTCAGTACATTTGGATTTTCCTGTTCAGATAAGAGTTTTTTACGTATACCTCTATAAAGGGCAATATATTTATCTAAATCTAAAGGGATCCATCCCTCTCTCCAATAAAAATAATTATCAATATAGTGATCTCTAGGATCTCTGTCAACGATAACTACCTTTAAGTTGTTGAAATAATTGAAATAACGATTCACATTTGTTGGAGGAAGTAATTGGTCAAAATATATAAAATCAAATTTATGTTGAGGATCAAGAGACTCACAAAGAGATTCCATGTATTCTTTTACACATTGATAAAAATATTCTGGTTCTGGATTGGAGAAATACATCGGAGATTTCGGGAGATAACGGGCTATATATTTGCGATTACCACCTAGAAGTCGTCGAATTCTTGGGTATAGCTTATACATAAACAATCGTTTCGTTTTTGGGGCAATAATTTGATGATGTTCCCAGTAACCGGGCCATTCAACATCTATAAGTTTATTAATAAATTCGTAACTTATTTTTTTGAAAGCACCTTTGAAAAATTTCTCGTAATGTTTTGCTAGTAAGTCTCCAGATTGATATTCGATATAATGAATAAAATCTCGTATCGCAATGTCCGTGTTCATTCGATGTTGATTGTGTAGCAAAGCATCTTCTAAGGTTGATACTCCACCATAATCTTGTAAAAAACGAAATTCATAATCTCCTGGATTATGAATAGATGGAAATTCTAATAGATAATCTGTAACAATTCCAGACCCTGTATTTCCGAAACTCGCACATGTTACGATTTTGTATTTTTGTTCATTCATTGTTCTAGAAATTTGAGTGAAAAGATTAGAGCCTTTTATGCGTGGCAAATATAATAAGATTTTTGGACGTAGAGATGATAATAATTTAATATAGTAGTATTGGTGTCGAACATTTATGAATAGACAATAAATACAAAAATGAATGTAAATATATATGTGTGATTTAAATTAATAGACTCTTGCAAAGTGATAATTGCTTGATTACGTTGTATATATGTGTATTTGTGATACATGTGTTTGTTAATAAGTTGTTAAAAACAAAAAAACATCATTTTGTGACGCAACCATTGATGTACTTTTGCATCTTGATTAAAAACAACACACATAATACTATTATTTAATTATATGAGAATGAATAAAACATCTAAGGTCTATACGACGTAAAAGGGGAGCAAGATAAGAGGAGAGAGCGTATCCTGTTTATAAACACGCTAATATGAGATAGATAATGATGTTCATGTATGTGGGCAAATTGGAGGTTTATGCCGTTTTAAATGGATCAAGGAATGAAAAGAATATTGATTATTGGAGGAGATAGTTTTATTGCGGGGCAATTTACAAAGAAATATGTATCAACGGATTCTATCACGTGTTACAGTCGCAGGCCGACCGGATACGAGAAAGAGATTGTTGTGAAAGCATTTCGAGATATGCCCGTTGAAGCATTTTCAGGGTTTGATGCGGTAATAAATTTTGCAGCTATCGTACATCGTCCAGAAGTGAAAGACCAGGAGCTTTATGATGATGTGAATTATCGGATGGCTTGTTTATTAGCTCAGAAAGCAAAAGAGGCTGGGGTACGTCAGTTCGTGCAGATGAGTACGATTGCCGTGTTCGGTAGTGCCAGTCGAATTTCTGAGACAACACCGGAAAGACCACAGACTTATTACGGGAGTTCTAAGCTTAAAGCGGATAAAGAGCTAGTGGCAATGAGCGACCGGGAATTTAAGGCTGCGATTATTCGTCCACCGATGGCGTACGGGGGGGGAATGGCTCCGGGTAATATGTTGCGTTTAATTCGTTTGGTAAATAAACATATTCCGCTGCCTTTCGGTTCAGCCCGGAATAGTCGTGATTTTATTAATGTAAAAAATTTGGTTGAGTTTATTCATTTAGCCGTGGAGAAAGAGGTTGAGGGGGTATTCTATCCGACGGATAAAGTTCCTTATTCTACGCGTAACGTGGTCGAGGAAATTTCTCGTCAATTGGGAGTACACACGATAAATTTACCTTCTCCTTCCATATTCTTGAAACTGATAGAGAAGGTCCGTCCTGATCTTTATCAGAAACTCTGGGGAGATGTGGTTATTGATCGTCAGTTAGCATTAAGCGCTATCGGTTATGAGCCTCGTTATACTTTGGAGGATGGAATTCGAGAGATGGTTGAATCGTTTAAGCAACAAAAATGATAAATTGGGTCTATGGATTTGTTCTTCTGCTCCTTTTCGTGCTGGAGAACATTTATTTTAAGATTGCCAAGAGATATAATATTTTGGATGTTCCTAATGCAAGGAGTTCTCATCATACGATTACCCTACGAGGAGGTGGGGTGATTTTTTATTTAGGGGTACTTGTGCATGGATTGATCTTTGATTTTTTTGCACCTTGGTTTTTATGCGGAGTGACGTTGGTGGCTTTGGTGAGTTTTATTGATGATATGCACCCGCTTTCTGCAAAGGTTCGTCTTTTGTTCCAGACCTTTTCTTTGTTATTGTTGCTGTTACAGCTAGGGGTTCATGAGGTTTCGTGGGGATACGTGGTTGTGGCTTTGTTTTTCGGGTTGGCCATACTCAATATATATAATTTCATGGATGGTATAAACGGTATTACCGGAGGATATAGTCTGGTTGCCATGTTGGCGTTATGGGGGATCAATGCATTTGTTTTCCCGATAGCGCCGGCGGGGTTTATTCCTGTGGTAATACTGTCATTGCTAGTGTTTAATTTTTATAATTTCCGTTCTCATGCCAAATGTTTTTCCGGGGATGTGGGAGCGATATCAATGGCTTTTATTATACTCTTTTTGTTGGGTGGCTTTATAATACATACCGGTCACGTGTCAGCATTAGTGTTTTTGGCGGTTTATGGAGTGGATGGTGTGCTGACTATTATACATCGTATCTTGTTGAAAGAGAACATTGGTCAACCTCACCGGAAGCATTTATACCAGTTGTTAGCCAACGAGGGAAAGTTTGCTCATTTGCCTGTTTCTTTGATCTACATGGGTGTACAGGCTGTTGTTAATTTGGGGTATTTGTTGGTGTTGGTGTATACTCCAGGGTATACATTGATTTATTTTATTATTTCTATAGTGGTGCTGGTGGTTGTTTATTTACCTTTGAGACGTAAATTTTATGCGTTACGAGAGCAAGTATGAGATTTGAAGAAGCATTATAGGTTGAAAACTATAATAAAATTTGATTTTCGATTTTTGATTTTCAATTAATGCTGTATCTTTGTGGCCGATCCGGCATGTCGGTTTATCAGGTTTGATTTGCGAATCAAGAAAGATGAACCTATGGGATGGTTGCATAAAAAACATTCAAAAAAAGTAATATGAGATTTTTAATTTTTGTTGTACTTATGCTTGGTGTCACGGGAATTGCTTGTGCGCAGATGACCGATGCACAAGTTATTGAAGCCGTGAAGTCCGCACAGGCTCAAGGAAAAAGTCAAGACGAGATTATTTTGATGTTATCGCAAAAAGGTGTCACGAAAGAGCAGGTGTTACGTATAAAGGCAAGTTTGGAAAGCCAAGGGAGTAATACGACCGGGACTCAAACAATGGGAGATAGTCGAATGCGGGTGAATAATACTTTCGGGAATGTGCGAGATAGTTTGTCTCTAAATTTGAAGAGAAATAGAAACAACGTGTACGGGAGAGAATTATTTAATAATAAAATGTTGACATTCGAACCTAGTTTAAATATCCCGACTCCAGAGAATTATAAATTAGGCCCCGGTGATGAGGTGATTATTGATATATGGGGAAATTCGGAGGAAACGATTCGAGCAACGATCTCGCCGGAGGGAAGTATTACTATTCCTAATTTAGGGCCGGTTTATTTGAGTGGAAAGCTAATAAATGAGGCTTCTTCTTACATGAAGAATATGTTAGCTAGGATCTATTCGGATTTGAATTCCGAAAATCCGGGAACCTTTTTAAAGGTTTCTTTGGGACAGATCAGAAGTATTCAGGTGAATGTGATGGGAGAGGTGATGATGCCCGGAACGTACACGTTACCTTCTCTTGCTTCTGTGTTTCATGCTTTGTATGCGGCTGGAGGGGTGAATAATGTGGGAACATTGCGGGATGTCGTACTATACAGGAACGGTAAGGCTTTTAAGCATGTGGACGTGTATGACTATATTATGAATGGTAATAATAGTTTTGATATTACTTTGCAAGATGGGGATTTGATTAACGTGGGGACTTACGAAGCGATCGTTACTGTGGTTGGTAAGGTAAAACGTCCGATGCGTTACGAGATGAAAGGAGATGAAAGTTTAAGTAAATTGTTGGAGTATGCAGGAGGTTTTACCAGTAATGCTTACAAGAAAAATGTGAATGTGAGTCGTAAGGGAGATTCCGAATTTCAGATGTATACCGTGTATAATGATGATTTTGTCGATTTTAAGTTAGCGAATGGAGACTCGATCATGGTAGACTCTATTATAAGTCGGTACGAAAATCGGGTATCCGTGGCGGGAGCTGTATATCGCCCTGGAAATTATGCGATAAATAATTCCATCAAGACTGTGAAGGATTTGATAAATGTGGTGGAAGGGCCTCGGGAAGATGCCTTTTTAAATAGAACGATTTTATATCGAGAGAAAGAGGATTTAAGTCAAGAAATGCTTGCGGTTGATTTGGGAAAATTGTTAAGAGGTGAGATTGACGACATCCCATTGAAAAAGAATGACCGCTTGTATGTGCCTTCTGCAACTGAATTGCGGGGAGATTACGTGATTGATATTCTAGGAGAGGTAAAGAATCCTCGGAAATATCCTTTTGTGGATAACATGACGTTGGAAGATGCTGTTCTTCAGGCTGGAGGGTTGTTGGAATCGGCTTCTATGGTTCGGGTGGATGTTTCTCGGAGAATTAAGGCTCCTAATAGTACGGAGGAAGCGCCGGTAGAGGCTGAATTGTTCACATTTGCTTTGAAGGATGGCTTGGTGGTAGAGGGAGATCCTGGATTTATCCTTGAGCCTTTTGATGAGATAAAGGTGCGTCGTTCTCCGGGATACAGCGAACAACAGAATGTTGTGGTGAGGGGAGAGGTACTTTACCCGGGAGTGTATGCCAAACGTTCATCAAATGATCGTCTTTCGGATCTGGTAAAGCGGGCTGGTGGTGTGACTTCTAAAGCTTACGTGAAAGGTGCCCGCTTGTTGCGTCGTATGAATGCAGATGAGTTGGAAAGAGTGAAGTCTGCAATGCAGTTGGCTAAATATTCAAGACGTGATTCAGTTGTTATTGATAGTATGTCGTTTGAACAGGTATATTATGTCGGTATTGACCTGAAAGATGCGTTAGAGAATCCAGGAGGGGAATCTGATTTGATCCTTCGGGAAGGAGATGTGTTACAAGTTTCTAATTATGTGAATACTGTTAAGATTAGGGGGGCTGTGATGTATCCTAATGCTGTGACATATTTCAAGAAAATGAAGTATAAGGATTATATAGAAAATGCGGGAGGATACAGTGTTGATGCGAAAAAACGAAAGGCTTACGTGTTGTACCCGAACGGAACACTAGCTGTTTGTAAGGGAAATCGTACAAAGATAGAGCCGGGAAGCGAGATTATTGTTCCGTTGAAATCCGTGAACAAGAATCGGATGGGGTTGCCGGAAATTTTGAGTCTGGCATCATCAACGACCTCGATAGCGGCAATGGTTACTGCAATTCTTAACAACACGAAATAGTATGGAACAGGAAGTAAAGCAGGCAAATCAGATGCCACAGGAGGAAGAAATTGATTTGGTTGAGGTGGTCCAAAAGCTATGGAAAAACCGGAAACTGATACTGAAGATTACAGTCGTGTTTATGGTACTAGGGGTATTAGTTGCCCTGTTTAGTCCGAAAGAATATACTGCCGGATGTACGATGGTCCCTCAATCCGGGGATAAGAAAGTCGGTGGAAATTTGAGTGGACTGGCCTCTATGGTCGGGATTAATTTAGGTGGGGCTTCTGGTGGTGAAGTTTTATCTCCGACAATTTATCCTAAAATTGTGTCAAGTATTCCTTTTAAGAAGGATTTGATGGCAACCCCGTTAAAGTTTGAAGAGTATGATCAACCGATCACGTTGTTGGATTATTATACAAAGGATGAATACCAAAAATTTAGTTTAGGAGGAACAATTGTAAAATACACGATTGGTTTACCGGGAGTGATCATAAATGCAATCCGGGGAGAAGATACGACTATGATTTCTGCGGGTCAAGGGAGTGCGATACAGTCTCTTTCAAAAGATGAGAAGAAAATGTCAGAGATGTTGAATGATATGATTTCTTTGAACGTGAATGATAAAGACGGTTATGTACAGTTGTCTGCGTCCTTGGGAGAACCTTTGGCTGTAGCTCAGTTGGCAGAACGGGCTCAAGAGTTGTTACAGACTTATATTACGGATTTCAAAATCGAGAAGGTGAAGTCAAACTTGATATTCGTGGAGCAACAATATGATGCTGCAAAAAAACGTTACGAGAAGATGCAGGATAGTTTGGCTCGTTTCAGAGATGCGAACAAGAGTTTTTCTTCTGCCGTGGCCAAGACTCAGGAGGAGGCTTTAACGAACGAGTATAATCTTACTTATAGCGTGTATTCCGAGTTGGCAAAACAGATGGAACAGGCTAAGATTGCTGTGAATGAAACTACACCGATTTTGACGATCGTGGAACCGGTTGTAGTTCCGATTGAACGTTCTAAACCTAAAAGGGGATTGATTTGCGTATTGTTTACGTTCTTGGGAGGCTTTGCTGGAGTGGGTACGGTTCTGGCATTACCTTTTGTGGCTAATGTTTTGGGAAATGATAAATTGAAACGGTTTATAAAAGAATAAGCTTGTAGCCGGGAATCCGGTTTTCATATTACAGGAGGTGTGTCAAAATGTATTGGCATACCTCTTTTTATGAGAAGTTTTTTACCTTTGCGCTACGTGGGGACCGGGGCGTGTGATAGAATATTTGATAGTCTTTGAAAATGATTGATTTTGAACAGTTAACACGAAATATGAAGGGAGACGTGATGACGGACTCTCTTCATCAAATGATTTATGCGACAGATGCATCGGCTTATCGGGAGATGCCATTAGCTGTTGTATATCCTCGGGATGCTTCGGACGTGAAGGAATGTATCAAGTTTGCTAGGAAAAATGGAATTACATTGATTCCCCGTGCTGCGGGAACTTCTTTAGCGGGGCAGGTGGTAGGGAAAGGGGTGGTCGTTGATGTGTCTCGGTATATGAATCACGTGCTAGAGATAAATGAAAAAGAACATTGGGTTCGGGTTGAGCCGGGGGTGGTGTTGGATGAATTGAATATGCGGGTAAAGTCGTTAGGCTTGTTCTTCGGTCCAGAAACTTCTACTTCTAATCGTTGTTGCCTGGGAGGAATGGTGGGAAATAATTCGTGCGGTTCTCATTCTTTAGTGTATGGGAGTACCCGGGATCATCTTCTGGAGGCAAAAGTTATTTTGAGTGACGGGGAGGAGGCTTGGTTGAAGGGAATGGAGAAAGATGAGGTGAGGGATAAAATGACGGAAGACACGTTAGAGGGAAAGATATACAAGTGTTCTGTGGAGATGTTGGAAAATAATAGAGAGGAGATTATTCAACATTTTCCGGACCCAGCTTTGCGGAGAAGAAATTCTGGGTATGCTATTGATCAGTTGTTGTACTCGGATTACTTTGATGTTGTTTATGAGGGAAAGTTTAATTTGTGTAAGTTATTAGCCGGATCGGAAGGAACTCTGGCATTTGTGACCGAGTTGAAATTGAATCTTGTCCCGTTACCACCTAAAGAAAAGGCGGTAATTTGTGTACATTGTAGGACATTAGAAGAAGCGTTTGAGGGAAATCTGGTCGCATTGAAACATCACCCGGTGGCTGTCGAGTTAATGGATCAGAATATATTAGAACTAAGTAAAGGAAATATAGCACAAAATAAGAACCGTTTTTTCGTTCAAGGTGATCCTGCTGCTATACTGATTGTCGAGTTGGCACAGGAAAGCAGGGAAAAAGTGGATCAGGTGGCAGACCAGATCGAAACGGATATGAAGATGCATGGTTATGGGTATCATTTCCCGCGAGTGTACGGGAGTGATATTAGCCGGGTGTGGAGTTTACGGAAGGCGGGACTAGGGTTGTTGTCCGGAATGCCGGGGAATGCGAAACCCGTGTCCGTGATTGAGGATACAGCCGTGGCTCCGGAACGGTTACCTGCTTACATGAAAGATTTCGGGGAGATGCTGGAACGACTGGGGTTGAAGTGTGTGTATCATGCGCATATCAGTACGGGTGAGTTGCATTTACGTCCCGTGTTGAATTTGAAAGATGAGAATGATCGGGTGTTATTCCGGCGAGTGGCGGAAGAGACAGCTAGGTTAGTGAAGAAGCATCGCGGGTCTTTAAGTGGAGAACATGGTGACGGACGTTTACGAGGGGAGTTTATTCCATTGTTGTTCGGGGAGAAGGTGTATGGCTTGATGCAGGAGACTAAAGCTTGTTGGGACCCGGAGGGCGTTTTTAATGCGAGGAAGATTGTGAACACGCCGCCTATGGATACTTCGCTTCGGTATGAGGCCGGGGATTCGAATGTGATGTGTCGCACTTATTTTGATTTTTCGAAGGAAAAAGGCTGGTTGTGCGCTATTGAGCAATGTAACGGTTCGGGAGATTGTCGGAAATCGTATGCTTTTGGAGGTACGATGTGTCCGAGTTTTCGTGCCACAAGGGAAGAGAGTCATACGACACGCGCTAGGGCGAATACGTTACGGGAGTTGATGACTCGTCCGAGAACGAAAAAGATATATGATCAGCGGGAGATTTTAGAAGTGTTAGATACCTGTGTTTCATGTAAAGCGTGTAAATCAGAATGTCCTTCTAACGTGGATATTGCTCGTTTTAAGGCAGAGTTCTTGCAACAGCATTATGATGTGTGCGGGGTACCGATGAAGGCTTTTTTGATTGCCCGTTTGACAGAAATTCAGCGTTTGGGTACGATCTTACCGTGGTTTTATAATGCCATCGTTCGAAACCGGATGACTGGGAATATGTTGAAACGAATATTGCATTTTGCTCCGAAACGGACGATACCTATTCTTTATAAGACCACGTTGAAACATTGGCTTGGTCGTTATCGGCAAAAGAATAGGGGAGAGACCGTGGGAAAAGTGTTTCTTTTTGCCGATGAGTTTACCAATTACATGGACGTGGAGATTGGGATAAAGATGATCGAATTGCTGGATTGGTTAGGGTATGAGGTTATTATTCCGAAACACGTAGAAAGTGGACGGACAGCGATTTCGAAAGGTATGTTGAAGGTGGCGAAAGGAGTGGCCCGAAAGAATGTACTATTGTTGAAAGACTTGGTTACAGAAAATATTCCATTAGTAGGTATTGAGCCTTCGTGTATATTATCGTTCCGGGATGAATATCCGGATTTGGTAGGAGAGGATTTGAAGGAAGAGGCCGTGAGGTTAGGAAAAAATTGCTTGTTGTATGACGAGTTTTTTACCCGAGAGATTCGTGCCGGAAGAATACAGGCAGAACAATTTACTGATCAACCGTTGAAGATTATGTTGCATGGGCATTGTCACCAAAAGTCATTGGCTTCCGTCGAGCCTTCTCGAGAAATGTTATCTTTGCCAGTGAATTATAGCGTGGAGGTTATTCCTTCCGGATGTTGTGGGATGGCGGGAGCTTTCGGGTACGAGAAAAAACATTACGAGTTGTCCATGAAAATCGGGGAACAAGTGTTGTTTCCAGCCGTGAGGGGTGCTGGGGAGAATGTTTGTATTTCAGCTCCGGGAACGAGTTGCCGACAACAAATAAAGGATGGTACGGGGAAACAGGCATTGCATCCGATAGAAGTTTTGTACGAGGCATTGAAATGTACGAAGGAAAAATAACTTCGAATTTCGTCCTTCTTTCGTTTGATGTAAAGTATTAATGTTATATTTTTGAAGTTCAAATTTTTAATTTGACCCAAAGGTAGACGTGAGTAAAGAATTAATAAAATGGATATGAAGAATTTTGCAATTATTGGCGTGGCAGGATATATAGCTCCAAGGCATTTGCGAGCTATAAAAGACACGGGGAATCAGTTGGTATCTGCTTATGATAAGTTTGACAGCGTGGGCATCATGGATAGTTATTTCCCGAATTGTTCTTTTTTCACGGAGATGGAGTTGTTTGATCGTCATTGTTCAAAATTGAAGAAGACAGACGAACGGGTGGACATGGTATCAATCTGTACGCCGAATTATTTGCACGATGCTCATATCCGTTATGGTTTGCGTTTGGGGGCTGATGTGATTTGCGAGAAACCATTGGTATTGAATCCTTGGAATATAGATGCATTGGAGGACGTGGAGAAAGAGACTGGACATAAAGGGTACACGATCCTGCAACTGCGTTTACATGAGTCAATAAAAGCTCTGAAAAAGAAGATCGAGGAAGGACCGAAAGACAAGGTGTATGACGTGGATTTGACTTATATTACTTCTCGTGGAAATTGGTATTACACGAGTTGGAAAGGGGACGAGCGGAAGAGTGGGGGTGTCGCCACGAATATCGGGGTCCATTTTTATGATATGTTGTCATGGATTTTTGGTCCGGTAAAGGAGAATATCGTGCATGTGATGACTCACGACCGAGTCGCCGGTTTCTTGGGATTGGAAAAGGCTCGTGTACGTTATTTTTTGAGTATAAATGCTGACAATTTGCCGGAAAATGCCGTGCAAGGGGAGAAAAGAACTTATCGTTCTATCCGTATTGAGGGGGAGGAATTTGAATTTAGTCAAGGATTCACGGAACTACATACCGAGAGTTATCGGAAAATTTTGGCAGGAGAAGGGTTCCGTATAGAAGAAGCCCGTAATTGTATCGGGATTGTTCATGATATTCGACACGCAACCCCAATTGGTTTAAAAGGGGATTATCATCCCTTGGCAAAATTACCATTGGTAAAACATCCTTTCGGTTGGGGAAGGTGATAAAAACTAAAAGATAAAAGTTAAAAACTGAAAGATAAGAATTAGAAGATAAAAAACTAAGGGTAAAAACTAAAAATAAAGGGAAAATGAAGATTATTGATAATGGGTTGTTAGATGAGGTTTCTCGGCAAGCCGCCGAGAGTCCGCGTTTGAGGATGAATTATAATTTTCACGATACGTTGGAGGCAAATGCTCAACGTTTGTTGAATGCTCTGGAGCCGGGGACTGAATTACCTGTGCATAGACATTGTTTTACTGCAGAGACTTATATTGTGTTGCGCGGTGAAATTAACGTGTTTTTTTATGATGATGACAAGCGGGTGACCGAGTCCGTGACTTTGAATCCGTTGAAAGGTGAATATGGTATTCATATACCTGCCGGGCAATGGCACACGTTGGAAGTCGTGGAGAAAGGAACCGTGATTTTTGAAGTGAAAGATGGACCGTACCGTCCGTTGGGGCCGGAAGATAGGCTGGATTAATTTTAGATTTAATGATTTTAGATTTTAGATTTTAGACTCCAGCCGCACAAACTGTTGCTTTTGGTTTCATTCTAAATTCTAAACTCTAAATTTTAAATTATTACGTATGTATAATAAGTTACTAAATAAAAAGGCAAAGTTAGCATTAGTCGGGTTGGGGTATGTCGGGTTACCGATAGCGTTGGAGTTTGCCAAGAAGATTTCCGTGATCGGTTTTGATATTAACGAGGAACGGTTGGCGAAGATGAGAGAGAAAATCGATCCGTGTAATGAGTTGGGGCCGGAAGCATTTGAGAATAGCGATATTTATTTTACTTCTTCCGTGGATGAGTTACGGGATGCATCGTTTTTTATCGTGGCGGTTCCGACCCCGATAGATAAGTTTAATCAACCGGATTTGAAACCCCTGCTGGCGGCATCCCGCACGGTGGGAATGGCTTTAAAGAAAGGAGATTACGTGGTTTATGAATCTACGGTCTATCCGGGTTGTACGGAAGAAGATTGTGTCCCGGTGTTGGAAGAAGTGTCCGGACTGAAAGTTGGAATTGATTTTAAGATCGGTTATTCTCCGGAACGTATTAATCCGGGTGACAAGGTTCATACGTTGGCTAACACGGTAAAGATTGTTTCAGGATGCGATGCAGAGACTTTGGAAACGGTGGCTAAGGTTTACGAGATGGTGGTGAAACCGGGAGTACATCGGGCTCCAAATATTAAGGTGGCCGAGGCCGGGAAGATTATTGAAAATACACAACGGGATGTGAATATAGCTCTGATGAACGAGTTATCCATTATTTTCAGCCGTATTGGTATCAACACGTATGACGTGCTGGAGGCTGCAGGGACGAAATGGAATTTCTTGAAGTTTTATCCTGGTTTAGTGGGGGGACATTGCATTGGGGTAGATCCCTATTACTTGGTACATAAGGCAAAAGAGCTGAAGTATCATCCGCAGATGATTAATGCCGGGCGGTTTGTAAATGACTCGATGGGGGGATATATAGCCAAGAAGATTGTGAAGAAGATGATCGGGATGGGCAAGAATATTCTGGGAGCTCGAGTGTTGGTTATGGGGGTTACGTTTAAAGAGAATGTATCGGATATTCGGAATTCGAAAGTCGTGGATATAGTGAACGAATTGAAAGATTTTGGCGTGGATGTGGATGTCACGGACCCGAATGCAGATTCCGAAGAAGTGATGCACGAATACGGTTTTAAGTTGATTGAGAAACCACGGGCAAATTATGATGCAGTTATCGTGGCAGTAGCGCATAAGGAGTACATGGATCTGGACGAGGGGTATTTCCGGGGATTGACATACGAACACGCTGTATTAGGAGATATAAAAGGAATTTACAGGGGGAAAATTCACCTGATGAAATACTGGAGCCTATAAATAAAATGATAACTTCGCGTCAGAATTTAATGATATGAAAGGAATTGTATTAGCCGGTGGATCCGGGACCAGGTTATATCCAATTACGAAAGGCGTATCAAAGCAGTTATTGCCGATATATGATAAGCCGATGGTATATTATCCTATTTCAGTATTAATGCTGGCAGGAATCAAGGATATTTTAATTATTTCAACCCCGCAGGATTTGCCGGGGTTCGAGCGTTTACTCGGTGATGGCTCTGATTATGGGGTTCGTTTCACGTATGCAGAACAACCAAGCCCGGATGGGTTAGCGCAGGCATTTATTATTGGGGAAGAGTTTATCGGAAATGATTCGGTTTGCTTGGTGTTGGGGGATAATATTTTTTATGGACAACATTTTACAGGAATGTTGTTAGATGCCGTGAAAGCCGCAGAAGGAGAGGATAAAGCAACTGTTTTCGGTTATTGGGTAAATGATCCGGAGCGTTACGGGGTGGCCGAATTCGATCAAGACGGAAACGTGCTGAGTATTGAAGAAAAACCGAAGAGTCCGAAATCGAATTATGCCGTGGTCGGGTTGTATTTTTATCCGAACGAAGTGGTTCGTGTTGCTAAAGAGATAAAACCGTCCGCTCGCGGGGAGTTGGAAATTACTTCTGTGAATCAGACCTTTTTAGAAGCGGGTGACTTAAAAGTTCAGTTATTAGGACGTGGATTTGCTTGGTTGGATACGGGGACTCATGATTCATTGGCTGAGGCCTCTAACTTTGTGGAAGTTATCGAAAAACGTCAAGGATTGAAGATTGCTTGTCTTGAGGAGATTGCCTATATGAAGGGATGGATTGATGCGGATCGGTTGAGAGCAGTAGCGCAACCGATGATCAAAAACCAGTATGGGCAGTATTTATTGAAATTGCTGCAGTAATTTTAAGAAGTTGCAGGTTGGCAGGTTACAAGTTATTTCTAGGTTATGGGAACGGTTAGGTGCTTTGAAGATTTTAAGATTTGGCAGGATGCCCGTTTGTTGGTAAATTAGGTTTACTTGTATACTGCTGACGTGAAGGATTATGGGTTTAATGATCAGATTAGACTGGCGGTGGTTTCTGTGATGAATAATAGCAGAGGAATATGAGTCTGCTGTATTTGGCTAAGGACTTGAAATATATAGACAAAATAAAGGTAAATGGGTTATTGTCCGATTGTATGGTTTTATTCTAAGGGTACCATAAATTAATTACCTGCTTGGATTTTACAACCTGCAACTTGTAACCTATAAACTTGAAACTAAATTTTGAAGAATGAAAAATTTATTAATCACTGGCGGGGCCGGATTTATCGGTTCGCATCTGGTTCGGCTAATGGTAAACAAGTATCCAGAGTACCGTATTGTTAATTTAGATAAGTTGACTTATGCGGGTAACCTAGCGAATTTGAAGGATATTGAGAATATGTCGAATTACAAGTTCGTGAAAGCGGATATTTGTGACTTCGAGAAAATGCGTGAGGTTTTTGCCGAATATGAAATAGATGGGGTAATCCATTTAGCAGCAGAGAGTCACGTGGATCGATCTATTAAAGATCCGTTTTCTTTTGCCCAGACAAACGTAATGGGAACGTTAAGTTTGTTGCAAGCTGCTAAATTGGCTTGGGAGGGTAATTTTGACGGAAAATTGTTTTATCATGTTTCAACGGATGAAGTGTATGGTTCTTTGCAACCAGATGGAGGTTTTTTTTTGGAGACCACAAAATATGATCCTCATTCTCCCTATTCGGCGTCGAAAGCCTCTTCTGATCATTTCGTGAGAGCTTATCATGATACTTACGGTTTACCCGTGAAAATTTCTAATTGTTCTAATAATTACGGAACTTACCAGTTCCCGGAGAAATTAATCCCGTTGTTTATAAACAATATTCGTCATAATAAACCACTTCCGGTGTATGGAACGGGAGAGAATGTGAGGGATTGGTTGTTCGTGGAGGATCATGCACGGGCAATTGATTTGATATTCCATAAAGGTAAAGTGGGGGACACTTACAATATAGGCGGGTTTAACGAATGGAAGAATATTGATCTGATTAAGGTCATGATCAAGGTTACTGATCGTTTATTAGGCCGTCCGGAAGGAACTTCCGAGAAACTGATCACGTATGTAACAGACCGGGCCGGTCACGATTTGCGTTACGCTATTGATTCCACTAAATTGCATGAAGAGTTGGGGTGGGAGCCTTCCTTGCAGTTCGAGGAGGGGATTGAAAAAACGGTAAAATGGTATTTGGAGAATCAGGATTGGCTGGATAACGTGACGAGTGGAGAATACATGAAGTACTACGAATCAATGTATAATCTGTAAATTGAAGTTTGAAATTGTACCTAATGGTACATTTTCAATTTTCAATTTTCAATTTTCAATTATAATGAAGGTTATTGAGACTGAAATAGAAGGCGTTTTTATACTTGAACCGCGGGTGTTCGGTGATGATCGGGGATATTTCTTCGAAAGTTTTTCTTTAAAACATTTTGAAGAGAAGGTAAGTAAAACGGTGTTTGTGCAGGATAATGAATCTAAATCTAAATATGGTGTTTTACGGGGTTTGCATTATCAATTACCTCCATATACGCAGGCGAAACTGGTGAGAGTGGTGAAAGGTCGAGTTTTGGATGTTGCCGTGGATATTCGTAAAGGTTCACCGACTTTTGGGAAGTATGTTGCCGTGGAGCTGAGTGAAGAGAATAAATTGCAGTTGTTCTTATCGAAGGGATTTGCGCATGGATTTGCGGTTTTGAGTGAGGAAGCGATATTTCAGTATAAGTGTGACGAGTATTATGCTCCGGATTATGAAGGGGCGATTTGTTACGATGATCCGGATTTAGGAATAGATTGGAAATTACCGTTAGAGGATATTATATTGTCGGAGAAGGATAAAAAGCATCCGAGGTTGCGGGATGCGGTATTGTTGTAAAAAGGAATTGAATGAAAAATTATTTATTTGGACCGAATGGATTAGCTACCAAGATTGTACACACGAGATACCTGAGTCGCTGGATCGTGATGGGAATTGACGTTGTGCTTTCAACTTTGGTAACGGTTTTTGCTTACTGGCTTATCCGGTTTGTCAGGGAAGAACTTGTTGTTTGGTCATGGGTTGCATATTTGGCATTATTGGCGGCGGTCATTAGTGCTTTGGCGTTTGCCATATTACATGCTCATCGTGTCGTGATGCGTTTCACCACATTACGAGAAACTTGGCGTTTGGGGATAGCGATGGCTTTGAAAGTGATTATTCTTTACCCTTTGATTCATGTATTCTACCCACAGGTATCTAATGAGAGATTGATTTTAGGGGCTTTGTTGGACATGATGACTACTACCGTAGTGTTGGTTTCCGTGCGAGTAGTGTTAGTAAGCCTGTATGATTTTTTGAAAATTCGTTTGCATGGAGAACAAAAGCGGGTGTTGATCTTCGGGATGGATGATTGTTCTGCCTCGCTCAGTACGGCAGTTTCTAACAGTTTCTTGCCATCTTACAAGGTAACGGGGTATTTGACTATTGGAAAAAGATATAAGCATTACCGGTTATCCGGTGAATCGGTATATTTTATCACGGGAGAAGAAGGATTTAACCGGTTGGTAAAGCGTTTACGGGTTGATGGAATCGTGTTCCCGAATTATCGGACCGCTCAGGAAGAACAAAAACGATTGGTGCGTTATTGTCAGAAATTGGAGTTGGAAATGTTGGTATTGCCTTCCGTGGAGGAGATGAGCGACGGGCAGTTGCCGCGCCCGCAAATGAAGGAAATCCGTTTGGAAGAATTGCTTGGGCGTGACGAGATAAAGATTAGCATGAAGGAGATTGCGGAAGGATTGGAAGGGAAAGTTGTCATGGTAACAGGTGCTGCTGGTTCTATCGGGAGTGAGTTATGTCGTCAATTGACACGTTTTAATATCAAGCAATTGATATTTCTGGATTCGGCTGAAACTCCAATGCATAATATCCAGTTGGAATTTACGGATAAGTTCCCGAAGACTCCTTTTGTGCCTGTGATCGGGGACGTGAGATCTCTTGATCGAATGGATTTTGTGTTCCGTAATTATCATCCTCAAGTGGTATTCCATGCGGCAGCTTATAAGCACGTGCCTTTGATGGAATCGAATCCCTGTGAAGCCGTGCGTGTGAATGTGTTTGGGACAATGAATGTTGCAGATCATGCTGTGAAATATGGGGTGGAACGTTTTGTTATGGTTTCCACGGATAAGGCGGTTAACCCGACGAATATCATGGGGGCCTCCAAGCGCTTGGCCGAGATATATGTACAAAGTTTAAGTGTGGCCATTCGGGATGGTTTGCAAGCAGGAACTACCCGTTTTATCACAACCCGTTTTGGGAACGTTTTGGGATCTAACGGTTCGGTAATTCCGAGATTCCGAGAACAGATTCGCAACGGGGGACCTGTTACGGTGACTCATCCGGATATTATTCGTTATTTCATGACGATCCCGGAAGCTTGTCGTTTGGTGATGGAAGCCGGAACGATGGGTATGGGAGGTGAGATTTATATTTTCGAGATGGGACGTCCCGTGAAGATTGCCGATATGGCAAGACGGATGATTGAATTATCGGGATTTGATCCGGATAAGGAGATTTCCATTATCTACACGGGGTTAAGACCGGGAGAGAAGCTGTACGAAGAGTTGTTAAGTAACAAGGAGAACACCTTGCCGACCGCTCATAACAAAATTCGGGTAGCGAAAGTCCGGGAATATAATTATTTTGATGTCGTAAATGAATTGAATAAATTGAATGAATTGGCTGCTAGGGTAAATATCCCGGATATGGTGAAGATGATGAAGGATATTGTACCTGAGTTTGTCAGTCGAAATTCTGAATTCGAAAAATATGATAAAGAATCCGTAAGTTCATAAGGAGTCTAAAGTGTGTGGGGTTTGAGGAGAGAAATCATAAATTTAAAATCATAAATCTAAAATTATATATGGCTAATATATTGATCACGGGTGCGAATGGACAATTAGGTACAGAGCTGAGAAATCGTAGCTTTTCTTTGCTGGATGACGTGTTTTACACGGATGTTGAAGAATTGGATATAACGAATTTTAAGGCGATATGTGCCTTTATTGAGACACATGATATTGACACGATCATTAATTGTGCCGCATACACGGCTGTCGACCAAGCGGAAGACGATGAGGAAAAAGCGATAAAATTGAATCGTGATGCCGTGGCTAACTTGGCCAATGCTGCCGTGAAATTGGATTGTCTGCTGGTTCATATCTCGACAGATTACGTGTTTGACGGGACATCGGATCATCCTTACACGGAAAAAGATGCTACAAATCCGCAGAGCGTGTATGGAAGAACAAAATTGGAAGGAGAACAGGCAATCAAAAAATCGGGATGTCTGTATATTATTATCCGTACGGCTTGGCTGTATTCCGGGTATGGACATAATTTCGTGAAAACAATATCCCGTTTGGCTTCTGAGCGGGACGAGTTGAACGTGGTGAGCGATCAGTGGGGAACGCCGACTTATGCGGGGGATCTGGCCGAGGCTATTATTAGCATTATGGAACGGGATGATCTCCCGGAATTGGAGGGTGTGTATCACTTTACGAACGAAGGAGCTTGTACGTGGTATGATTTTGCCAAAGAAATCGTGGCTCTTACAGGGGCAAATTGTAAAGTGAACCCAGTGACAACAGAGGAATATCCTTCTAAAGTAAAAAGACCTGCTTATTCGATTTTGGATAAGACAAAAATTAAGGAGACTTTCAATTTGGAGATCCGGGATTGGAGAGAAGCATTAAAAAGTTGCATGGCAACTTTTTAACGTGTATCTTTGCGGGCGTTTTTAGAAAAAGATAAATAATGATTACAGTTTCGGATTTAGAGATTCAGTTTGGGAAGAGAACTTTGTTCCGGGATGTGAATTTGAAGTTTACACCGGGGAATTGTTATGGCGTAATAGGTGCTAATGGTGCCGGGAAATCTACGTTCTTGAGAATATTGAGTGGCGATTTGGAGCCAACGCGAGGAACCGTGATGTTCGGACCGGGAGAACGGTTGTCGGTATTGAAACAGGACCACTTTGCTTATGACGAGTGTACGGTTTTGGATACCGTGTTACAGGGACACTCCTCTTTGTGGAAAGTGATGCAGGAGAAGAATGCGATCTACATGAAGGAGGATTTCTCGGATGAGGATGGGATTCGGGCTGCCGAACTGGAAGAGCAGTTTGCCGGGATGGACGGATGGAATGCGGAGAGTGATGCGGCGAACTTGTTGAGTGGATTAGGTATCAAGGAAGATTTGCATTATTCCTTGATGAAAGATATAAGTGGTAAGCAGAAAGTACGGGTTTTGTTGGCTCAGGCCTTGTTCGGGAAGCCGGATAACTTGCTATTGGACGAGCCCACGAATGATTTGGATTTGGAGACGGTTATGTGGTTGGAGAATTATCTGGCCAATTACGAGAACACGGTTTTAGTGGTATCGCATGACCGCCATTTCTTGGATTCCGTGTGTACGCACTCGGTGGATATTGATTTTGGAAAGATCCAGTTGTTCGCCGGTAACTATAGTTTCTGGTACGAGTCGAGTCAGTTAGCTTTGCGTCAGGCTCAGGCTAAGAATAAAAAAGCCGAGGAGAAAAAGAAGGAGTTACAAGAGTTTATTTCTCGCTTTAGTGCTAACGTGGCAAAGTCAAAGCAAACCACGAGCCGTAAGAAAATGTTAGAGAAATTGAATGTAGAGGAGATTTTACCTTCTACCCGGAAATACCCCGGGATTATCTTTACCCCGGAACGGGAAGTGGGTGACCGGATTTTGGATGTTCGTAATTTGAGTAAATCTATCGAAGGACAGATCTTATTCCGTGATGTGGAGTTTACTGTAGAGAAAGGGGATAAAATTGCCTTTTTATCGCGTGATCCGAGAGCGATGACAGCCTTGTTGGAGATCCTTACAGGGAATGAAAAACCGGATACCGGTAGTTTTACGTGGGGAGTAACAATCACAAATGCCTATCTTCCATTGGATAATTCAGCTTATTTCCAGACGGATATGACTTTGGTAGAGTGGTTAGGACAGTACTCGGCAGACACAAGTGAAACGTTTTTAAGAGGGTTCCTCGGGAAAATGTTATTTTCCGGGGAGGACATCTATAAGCGGGTGAAAGTTTTATCTGGGGGAGAGAAGATGCGTTGTATGATAGCCAAGATGATGTTGACAAATGCGAATGTCTTGTTATTGGATTCTCCGGCGAATCACTTGGATTTGGAATCCATTCAGGCTTTTAATAATACATTGGTGGCGTTTAAAGGAATCGTTTTAATGAATTCTCATGACCATGAGATTATCCAAACCGTTTGTAACCGAATAATAGAATTGACACCTAACGGAATGATAGACAAGCGAATGGATTTCGATGACTATATCACAAGTGATAAGATTAAAGAACAGTTGAATCAGATGTACTGATATTCATTTTAGTTATCCCTGTAAATGAAAATATTCAGAAATCATACTAATTAGTGTGATTTCTGAATATTTTTTTATACGTTTGTATAAATAATAGAGGTGAATTATGAAGTGTGTATTAGTGACTGGTGGAGCTGGTTTTTTAGGGTCACATTTATGTGATCGATTAATAGAATCAGGTAATTATGTGATTTGTTTAGACAACTTTTTTACCGGTTCGAAAGAAAATATTCAACATTTGGTAGGTAATCCTAACTTTGAATTGGAGGAACGGGATATTATTTGGCCTTATATGAAGGGGGTGGATGAGATTTATAATTTGGCTTGTCCGGCATCTCCGGTACATTATCAATATGACCCGATAAAAACTATAAATACCTCTGTTTTTGGTGCGGTAAATATGTTGGAACTGGCGAAAGGTGTTGGGGCTAAGTTGTTACAGGGATCGACGAGTGAGGTTTATGGCGATCCCGTGAAACATCCGCAAATTGAAGAATACTGGGGAAACGTGAATCCTATCGGGCTTCGTTCCTGTTATGATGAAGGAAAGAGATGTGCGGAGACATTGTGTATGGATTATCATCGTCAGGCCGGGGTTGTCGTGAAAATTATTCGCATATTTAATACTTATGGACCTCGTATGGCCCAGAATGATGGGCGTGTAGTCTCGAATTTTATCGTGAACGCTTTACAAGGAAAAGATATTGAGATTTATGGTGATGGAACCCAGACACGAAGTTTTCAATACGTGGATGATTTAATTGATGGCATGATTAGGATGATGGCCACAGAGGATAAGTTTACCGGTCCCGTGAATATTGGGAATCCCGGGGAATTCACGATGTTGGAACTGGCGAATTTGGTGCTGGAGTTGACAGGGTCAAAGTCCCGAATCGTGTTTAGAACTCTCCCGGAAGATGATCCTAGAAAGCGCAGACCGGATATAACGTTAGCCAAAACAAAGTTAAACTGGCAACCGATGATTCCTTTGCGGGAGGGATTGTTGAAAACGATAGATTATTTTAAGTCTCAGTTGTAATTGTTATCCTCTGTTCGCTTTTTCCCAAGTTCCTTTACCTTTGTGTCTTTTCAGATAGAAAAATGCTTTCAACACGTTTAAATTCATAAATGTGAAGTAGTAAGGGATAAACAGAATCTTTATTTTTATCTGTTTTTTGGCCATAATAGCCCCGAGCCAAGCAAGAACGTAAAAGATAACTTGTAAGATGAATATAATTTTATAGAGGGATGTTCCTTGTGTCATAACGAGAATTAAATTTAACGGGAATAGCAGGAACAATAGGACGGGAGTAACCGACCAGCGTAGTACCCGGTGTGATATATATTGAAAAGTGAGAGTGCCATATTTGAATAGGTTGAGTAGTTCTTTTAGCCGAGCGATAGATTGTAATCCCCCTGCTGCGATGCGTACTTTGCGTTTTTGTTCTTCGTGCATATCTGCGGAGCCGGATTCAATGGCATAGGCCTTGTCGCAATAGGTAATTTTATAACTTTGCATGGCAATTCGTAGCGAGAGAATAAAATCATCTAATAAAGTGTCTTCGGGCATGGGGTTGAATAATTTCGTACGGATGGCGAATAATTCTCCGGCAGCTCCTACTGCCGAGTATAACTTGGAATCCCACGCTTTTAATTTTGATTCGTAGCGCCAGTAAAAACCTTCTCCACTTGAAGCCGCATTGTCTTTATCCTTGTTTTCGATACGCTTTTCTCCGGCCACGCACCCCGTTTTAGGATTGGTGAAACAAGTCATAATTTCTTTTATCGACTCCACGTTGAGCATCGTGTTGGCATCCGTGAAAATCGTATATGAGGTTTTAATAAATGGCATCGCCCGGTTTAGGGCGGCCGTCTTTCCTCTGCGTTCGGGGGAAAAGAGGACCGTTACCTTTGGGTATGTGGCCAATAACATATTTGTTGAATCGGAGGAACCGTCGGTGACCCAGATCACGTGTAACTTGTCCTTCGGGTAATCGAGAGTCTCACAGTTATCCATTTTTGCTTTGACGATCTTTTCTTCATTGTAAGCAGCTATAAGTAGCGTAACATCGGGAAGAGGTTCCGGAAGTGTTAACGGCTGTTCCGGGTGAAGTTTTTCTTTGATCTTGACAAGGAGGTATAATAGGATTCCGTACCCGATGTATGTATAGAATACGATTGAAAGGGCAAAGAAAAATAGAAACGTACTCATAGTCATGGTTTGTTTATTATGGTTTATATGATAATTTCATAATGACTGGATTATGATCACTCCATTCTGTTTCTGGGGAAGTATATTGTAGACCTGTGAAATGTTTGGAATATAGAATATAGTCTATACGTAATAATTTACCTAATCCTTTGAATGTAAATCCGTAACCATTTCCACGTTGTCGGAAGCCATCTATATATTTCCCTTTTATTTTATGGTAGGTGTAAGAAGCTGGAGTATCATTAAAGTCTCCGCAAATAATGACTGGATAGACAGTGGTGTCTATAATTTGCCTTAGAAGTATGGCTTGTTTTGCCCTTTCTTTAAAGCTATATTTTAAATCGGAAATGGTATTTTGGAGAGTAATCATTTTGTCTGGGTGATTACCAGTTTTTTGAGATAAATTATATTGTCGTGTATTTGTACTGATGTTCGTGGTTTGTAAATGAACATTGAATATCCTAATTGTGTCGTTATCGTAGAGAATGTCAAGCCATACTCCTTGTCCATTTGATTGAAAATCAATTTTTTGAAATCGGATAATAGGATGTTTACAGAAAACACAGAGTTTTTTTCTTTCCGAAAGTATAGCATGGAATGGATATAGATTAAATATTTTTTGAATACTGTCAGAACTGAAGTGCAGTTCACTGTATTCTTGGAAACAAATAATATCAATTTTTTCTTCGGTAGCCCATGCCGCCACAGAATGAAATGTGATCTGATGGTTTGTTAGAAAGCGGTGGACATTGTTACTTGCGATGATAATTTCTCTTTTTTTATAAGTGTTTGTCTTGGGAGAATTGAATTGATATACGGATAGGAGATAATTCGTATTTAGTAATATGGGAAGAAGGGATATTATCCACCATTTTTTCTTGGTTATGAGCCAATAAATAATAAAAAAGAAGTTAGCTAAAAGAGAAAAGGGAAGGAAAACTCCTGCAAGTGCAATAAAACCAGATGAACTAGGATTTATATAAGAGGCTAGCATTCCCAATGAAGCAATTATTGCGATTAGCAGGGAAAACAGAAAAATTATTATTGAAAAGAAGAATTTGAGACCAGCCATATTAAATTACTATAATTTAAAGTGTAATAGTGTATTTAGTTCATTAGAATTGAAATAGTAAGAGATTCCTAAATAAGTAATACTCCCAGTAGTGAATCCTCCTAATAATTGGAGCCATGGACTATTAGTCAGCATTGTGGTGATATAACTTACTAATCCTAAAATTGCAGATAACATTAGAATGGGGAATAGTGCTTTAATTTGTTCTTTTATTGTGATACTAATTGTTTTACGAACATACAGGGAAATGATTAACATGTCAGCAAGGGCATATAGTATTAATCCTAAACACATGATTCGGACGTTAAACTGCAATGTAACAATGAGAATGATGAGAGCGACTATTTTTTTTATGATCTCTGCGTATAGGAAATAATCGGATCGACCTTTTACGTTAAGTAGACTATTATTTATTTTCATGACAGGATCCCACATATATGCAAGGCATAATATCTGAATTAAAGGGACTGCTGGTAACCATTTTTCAGTAAGAATAATTTTTACGAGAGGTTCTGCAAGTACGCATAGAATAGTCATTAGAGGGAATATAATGTAACAGGACATTCTAAGGTATTTAATGAATAAGTCTTTTAATGCCGGAGAGTCATCTTGTATTCTGCATTGAATCGGATAGATTGCACGTACAATAACTGCAGCAAGATTATTAGAAGGAAATTGGGCAATTGTAGTTGCCCTGTTATATAGTCCAAGCTCAACAGGTGCAAATCTTCTACCTATAACCAGTGAATATAAATTTGTATAGGTAGTATGTAATAGAGAGGATAACAATAATCGAGAACCAAAAGAGAACATGGTTGTAAATGAGTTTTTTGAAAAATGGGGAATGGGTTTCCAATGAGCGAATATCCATAAGAGAACAACACGTAAGAGATTGCTTGTCAAGGATTGGATAACCAATGTCCAGACGCCAAAATCTTGGTAAGCCAGTATAACTCCTATGATACCACTGATTACTACTGCAATAAAAGAAGCAATAGCTTGTTGTTTGAAATTGAGTTCAATGGTTAATTTGGCTTGTTGCACAATTCCTAATGAATTGATTATAAGAGTTAATCCAATAATTCTCATAACTTGGGTTAATAACTTCTCGTTATAAAAATTTGCAATCCAAGGTGCGCATAAATACAATATACCGTATAGTCCGATGGACATGAATATATTAAAAAAGAATACAGTGCTATAATCTTGTTGAGAGCATTCTTTTTTTTGTATCAGTGCATTGATAAATCCTCCGTCAATAACGGTCTGGGCTATTGCCATAAAAATACTTAACATGGCAATCATTCCATAGTCGGAGGGAAGTAGGAAGCGGGCGATAATCATTCCAAGTACAAACTGTATTCCTTGGGTAGAGAAGCGTTCTACGGCACTCCAGAAAACGCTGTGAGATGCTTGATTCTTTATAGTTGTCATGGCAATTTTACTCTATAAAAGTTGAATTCTTTTTTATGAATATTTCCCACCAAATAGATAAGGTTAATAGATTGAGAAATTGTATTGCTTTTATTTGGTGATACCAAAACCATTTTTCAGGTTGTTGTGCTTCTTGATCATACTGTTGTAAGAATTTTTTTACTTCTTTTTGGTGTAAAAAATCTTGAGTAATTGATGAATTTAAGATGTAGTCAGTCAATAGTTTTCTCTGTTTTTTCTCTTTAAAGAAAATCGGGATCGGGGCAAATCCGCCTTGTTTTTTTCTATTTGTAATTGTTTCCGGCAACATAGGCTTGTAATGGTACTTTAGTAAAAATTTAGAGATACCATGTCCTTGAGCTATATCTTTTACATTATTCCCTAGGCATTTATATTTAACGGGAAGTCGCATCAGAAATTGGTATAATGTGGTGTCCATATAAGGAAAAGTGAGCGTATTATCAAACATTTCTGCCATACGTGATGCTTTGAATAAAATGACTTGATTGATAGTCTTTTCGATATCTGTTTTATACAAGTGTGTCGTATAGAGAGAATTGAAATTAGATGTATTGACTTTGGCAGATGATTGACTGTAAATATCATGATGGTTTTGTGGAATTCTTTTTAACTTGTATTCAGGGAAACCAAATTGATCCCCTTGCAAGATATTTAGAATTTTATCCAAATGAAACCTTAGACGATATAGTTGTGAATTATATTCGAATGCGGAATGGTTTAAGAGGATTAATATGAATTTTAAAATATTTTTTATACCGTATTTGGCACTTAGAGCGTGAATCGCAATTTCTCTACCTGATGTTCCGAAATATTGATCGCTTCCGTCTCCACCTAGAATGATACTAGGTTTTGATGAGTCGATCATACGCATGGCACAGTAATTAACCATAAGTCCTCCCTCGACGAACGGGTCTCCCATAAATTTTATAATTTCAGGTAGAACTTTAATTTCGCTACCGTCTATTTGATATTCGTGGTGTTGGGTTTGAAAGAATTCCGACATACACCGGGCTTGTGGTAATTCACTCCAAGAATCTTCCTTAAATCCGATAGAATAGGAATGTATTTTTCCTGAGTATATTTGTCTTAATGCAGCAAGATTGGCTCCGGAATCATATCCTCCGCTTAATAAGATTCCAATGTTTTGATTGTCTCCAATTCTTTTTCGAATGGCATCTTGATGTAGTTCTCCGTATTGGTTTGATAATTCTTCTAAATTGTCATTTTCTAAAGGGGCAATTGTTGATATAGGGTCTATGTCAAATAATTTTTTCGTGATGTTTGTTTTATTTTCATGTATTAGAATCTCTCCAGCTCCAAGTTTATATGTGTTGCGTAAAGCGCATAAAGGAGAGGGGATATAGCCGAACATTAAAAAAGCAGAAAGAGCTTCTGTGTTTGCAGAATTAGAATATGATGTTATTTCTTGTAGTAATAGTAGGGAGGATGCAAAATCATGTTGATTATAATATACTTGAGAACCACATCCATGATGGTCTCTTACTATGATTGTTTGCTTGGAAAGAAATATGATGAATGTGAACGCCCCGTCTAATTCATTAAAATGAGTTATTCCTTGTTTAAGGAATAATTTATGAACTACGGTTGCATTGCTGTCTGTATTTTTAAAACCTAATGCCTGGTGATTGTATAATGTTCCCCAGAAGTGGATAATAAGGTCTCTATCCTGACTCGTTGTGTAATTGGGTGAGGAATATGGTAATAATGTATGATCTGTAAATTTCCCTGAAAACATGGCTTCTCCTTATTGATGTTTTTTATATTGTTTATTATTTGATCCCATGTGATGTATGTATAAATTTTTTGTTTGCATTTTTGAGTTTGAATAAATTTAAAAACATCAACATAAAAGAAAATGGCAAGATTAAGACTGCGGATGCTAATTTAGAAGTTAACATTCGTTTCGGAATTGCGATATATAGACTGATATTTAATACAATAAATAGTACCCACCATTTGATTGAAGTTTCCCATGTGAAAAAAGATATCCCGATAGCGACTAAAAAGGTTATACCTAATAACAGAACCCTCGGAAGGCTCATTTGCTGGAAAATCTTATCGCATAAATCCCAATTTTTTTCTTGAATGGCTTTAGGTATATCTTTTAGTGATAAACCTAGATAATGGAGTTGTGCTGAAAGCCAACGTTTTCTTTGTTGGGAAAAATTGTGATGATTTTGAATTTTTTCGTCCCAAACGTAGGTATCTGGCAAATAAGTAATCTTTTTCTTTTTTTTAATTAAAGCTAATTCTAAAGCTCTATCGAAACCGCCGATGGCATTAATCGAGTATAATTCTTTTTTAAGCAATTCGTATTTGAATGCCATGCCAGAGCCGATCAATGCTGCAGAGAATCCAACATTTGAGTGGCCTAGTCTAAAAATACTATTATTGATTTCTTCGCTGACAGCATCTAAAATAGCCAATTTTGTATTTTGATTTTTTGCTGTTCTGTGCGCTTGCACAATTTCAACTCCTTTTTGGTTCATACTTGTATTTATATGCAAGAGAAATTCAGAATCGACAACATTATCTGCATCAAGAATGATTGCGATATCGTAGTTATCACCGATTTCAGCCATGGCATAATTTAAGGCTTTTGCTTTTGTACTGTCTTTGAAGAATACCTTGATCAGTTTTAATGGTAAAGCCTCTAATTTCAAGAGCGTGCTATCTTGCATTTGATCTGAAATGACAACAATGTCATATTGCTCTTTTGGATAATTTTGTGTTAAACATGAATTAACACATTCCATAACAACTTGGTCTTCTTTGTATGCTGGGATCAAAATCACGATTCGATTGAGAACATGTACTATGATTTTTTGATTCTTAGGTGGACAGTGTGAAGCAATGCTAAATATGAGTAAATATATAATATTTACAGATAGGATAAAAACTAGGAGATACTCGATACTCGTTAAAAGCATTTTTCTTGGTACTTAATTGTTGTTTGTTGCAAAAATAATAATATATAGCTATATTTTAGATTGTTTTGTTGGGAAAATATAGTTTAATTTGGGGAATATTGTTTTGTGATTCTGAATTGTTTAAATTTATAGTTGTACTGTTTAAAATATAGCGACATCGATTTGTTTTTGTATTCTAAATTTGTATGCTGAAAATGAGAAAGATATGTTCGAAAAAATGGTTTCAATAATAACAATCAATTACAATGGCTTTGAGGATACATGCGAGTTTATTGATTCTTTATCTGAAAATGAGACTTATCCTTATGAATTAATAGTTGTTGATAATGCTTCTGAAATTAATGAAGCAAAGAAGTTACAAGATATTTATCCAGATATACAAGTTATTCGGAGTGATAGAAATTTAGGGTTTGCGGGGGGAAATAATTTAGGATATCGTTATGCAAGTGGTTTTTATATATTATACATGAATAATGATATGATTGTGAAGACTCCTTTTTTGAAACCTTTGATTGACCGTTTGGATGATTCTTGTGTAGGAGTGGTTTCTCCTAAGATAAGGTATTCTTATGCGCCGGATATAATACAATATGCAGGATATACCGCAATGACCTCTGTTACAATTCGTAATCAGTTGATAGGGACGGGAGAAAAGGATACGGGACAGTATGATCAGGCTAGAGAAACCGCTTTTGCTCATGGAGCTTGTATGCTTGCAACGAAAACAGTAATAGAGAAAGTGGGAAAAATGACAGAGGCATATTTTCTTTTCTATGAAGAGCTGGATTGGAGTCTACAGATACGTCAAGCTGGTTATTCTGTTTGGTATGAACCAGCTTCAACGGTTTTTCACAAGGAGAGTATGACAATAAAGCGGGGAACCCCTATTCGTTGTTATTATTTGACGAGAAGTCGCTTGTTGTTTGCCCGCAGAAATAATCGTTGGATGTTGCGATTAATGTCATGTCTCTACCAATTGATACTGGTTTTACCAAAGAATGTTCTATATTATTCTTTGCATTTGAAGTGGCAAATGGTAACAGCGGTATGGCGGGGAACGATACATGGAATATTGGATAAATGTTTTTAGATGTGTATTACTTGTGTTATTGTGTTGATTTATAAATGCTTATTTGTTTTTTTTTTACCTAGCAGTGTGATTTTGAGTATATTCCATCGGGATAATATTGTATCAATAAGTATGGGGCCTAATAATGCGATAGAAGTTGAGAAAGTAAAGACGATTAGTTGATTTTGAACACCTAGATAAGATAAAATGATTCGTCCTCCGGAAGTTCCAAATCCATGAAATAAATAAATGCTATATGCATATTTACCTATCCATTCCCAAAAAGGTGACGTGTAGTTTTGATGTAATAGCAAAATAAGTAAGGACATAATACCTAGAGGTTCTAGATTTTCATATAGTGCGGAGTTGTGTAAAGAATAAAACCAGTTTAACCCACAAAATGTAATGCCGGTGAATGTGAATAATAAATATATATATTTTTTTTTAGAAGAGAATAATTTCGAAGAAAAGCGTTGAATACCAACACCTAAAATGAAATAGGGGAATAGTAATATCGCCCCTTTATAACTGAATATATTAGGGATCGATTCGGGTATGATGTTTTGTTGGACGAGCATGAATAAGTAAGCTCCTATCGTCATATATATCCAGTCGGAAAATTGATTAGCCCATTTTTTTATATCAATAAACATGATCAGTAGGAACATGATGAAAAGAGAGGGTAGATACCAGTATATTGTGTAAGGAAATAAGTATATTTTCCAGATTTCTAGTAAATTACCCTTGTTGTTGGTTCCTGGTATGAGATATTGAATAAAAAAATATATCGTTCCAACTGTTGCCATGGGGATTAATAATCGAAAGAATTTTTTAGTGATAAATGTATTTCTAAATGATTTTTCAACAGGTCTTAGTGCATATACCCACCCTGCAATTATTGTGAATAGAGGCATTTGAAGATAATCAATCCATAGATACAGAAAGCGCCATATAGAAGGATAGTCAATTTTCATCCCTCCGGTAGGAGTAGAACCGATGACATGACCTGCTACAACGAGAAAAATAGCGATACCTCGAAGAGTTTCTATATGTGGATTTTTTTTATGCATAGGTTAGGTTGTTTTGACCTTTATCCATTCTTTCTGTTGGAAATCATATTTTTTAATAATTTTTGCAGGATTACCCCCCACAACACAATAAGGAGGAACTGATTTTGTTACGACACTACCGGCGGCAACGATACAATGAGAACCAATAGTTATTCCTTGATTGATACATGAGTTACCTCCAATCCATACATCATCCTCGATAACTGTAAGGTTTGGGGAAACGCCTTGTTTAGCAATAGGTTTATCTATGTCAAGATAGTTATGTGTTAGTCCTGTGATTTGGGCACCACTACCAATTGTTACATAATTCCCCAATCTAACGGGACCAACAATTTTTACGCGTGAAGTAACGTGAGTATAGTCTCCTATAATGACATCTCCCATACCATTGTTGATTATTGCATAATCTTCGATGACGCTTTTAATCCCGATAGAAACTTTCTTAGAGGGAATGATATCTAATCTGGCCTTTCTTCTGATAATAGAACCTTTGCTTCGTTTGATAACAAAAGGAATTAAGAATAACCGAGCCCACAATCTTGGTCTGGAAGTGTATGGATGGACTAAAATGTAATGTATGATTCTTTTGATTTTTGGATAGTTGTCAAGCATAGTTATAATTTTTGTATAAATGAATTCATCGTTTTAATGATTTGATAGCTTGATACAATTTGCTAACACTATTTTCCCATGTATGTGAATGAGCAAATTGTATTCTTGAATTTATAACTGAATCGTTTTTATTTTGAATGGCTTCATGAATAGCTTTTATATAAGCATCTGCCGAATCACAATTCCATACATACTCTTCAAAAAGAGACATGGCTTTAGTACGTGTTGCAATGACAGGTTTTCCTAATGCCAAATACTCGTCAATTTTTCTAGGATAATTGCCGATAGTGATTTCATTTATTATTTGAGGATTGATGCAAATATCAAAAGCTGCAATATAGGAGGGAATGTCTTTATTATTTTTCTCTCCTAAGAAATGTATGTTAGTTAATCTGTGGAGGTGATGATTTTTAAAATATTCATCTTCTTTTCCTACCATCATAAAAGTAAATTGAGGACATCGAGATACAATTTCGTATAATAAATCCGCATTTAATCTTTTTGAGGTTATCAAACCGGTGTAGCCAATAATCGGATGTGCAAAATTTGTCATGTCTGACGGGATAGGGTATGTTTTATTTGATGGGAATTGAGATATATCTACTCCTTGTCCTATATCATAAGTATTTGTATTGTATATTTTGACTGCCTCGGCTAGATGTATTGAGTTTGTAGCAATGAGATGAACTTTTTTACAAAGTAAAGGTTCTAGCCTATTGGCGTGTTTTTTCCAGAAAGGGGTAACAAAATTATCCCTTCTGTAATATATGCTTATGGAAGGATGAAGGTATGTTGTTGCATAAAAACTACGGTAAATGTCGTTGTCAATAAATAGAATGTATTCATTAAAATGAAGTTGATTTAAAATCTTCAAAACAAAGGAATACATTTTTTTATTGTTTATTTTATTTATGAAATCGAATAAAAAACCATCAGGAAGAAAATTTGCAGGCCAAATGGTGAAAGGATAATCCAAAACCCAAAGGTTTTGATTAATTTGTCTTATCACGGGTGTCTGTTTTTGAACAACTTTATGGCGTTGTGTAATTTCCGGACTTTGTTGTTTTCCGTGATAAGTTTTTTTATCTAGTGGTGTGTTAATATACAGTACTCTATTGTGTTTGGATATTTCGAGAGCCATATCTTTTGCGTTCGAACCTATTTGTAGGTCCCAAGGTTGTAAACCCGTGAAAACAAAATCTTGTCCAGTGATCATGCTTGTTCTTTACTTAAAGATGAATAAATTGATAGTAGTTTTTTTGCCGTATTTTCCCATGAAAATGTTTTTATTCGTTGTAAACCATAAATAATTTGTTGTTGGTAAAGATGGGTGTCTGATTCTAATAGAAGCAATTTTTCCATGATGTTTTCTTCTTTATAAGGGTTTACAAGGATAGCTTGTTCACCGGCAATTTCCGGCATGGATGAGGTGTTTGAGGTGATTACCGGAGTACCACAAGCCATCGCTTCTAAAATCGGTATACCGAAACTCTCTCGTAATGACGTGTATAAAAAGATATAAGCTCCGTTATAAAGGTAAGGTAAATCACTGTTAGGAACATAACCGGTACAATGTATATGCAGTTTTATATGTTCTATCTGTAGTTTTTTTAATATCTCATCTAGCACATCTTCTTTTAAGTCTGCAATTAATAGAGGACGTTTCTGGTTGGAGTATTGTAAATACAAACTATAAGCTTTTAACGTGCGTGGAACATTTTTTTTCGGATCCGTATTACCTAAGAAGAATATATAGTTTTCGACATTCGTGTATTTTTTCACGATAGATGGTATTTCCTTTCTATTTATCATACGGAAATGTTTGTTATAGCCGTTATATACAGCAGCGATTTGTTCTTGTGGAAGTTTTAAGGTTTCTAATATATGATTACGTTCATAATTGGATACGGTAATTATTTTTTTACAATGGGATAAAATATGTGGGACGATTAATCGACGATAATACCGGCCCATATTTTGATATAACGATTTGTTAGAATCTTTTCGAGGTTCTAGGAATATGATATCGTGAAGGGTTAGAATTAGAGGGACTGAACAATATAAAGGTGCAGTGTTGCTTGTACAATGTAATATATCTGGCTTGATTTTTTTCAATACACGGGGAAGAGCGATTTGTTCCCATAAAGGATAAGTCGGACAATTTATCTCGATAATGTGTATGTTGGGCGTTTCCTGAAGACAATGATCTGGGCCGGGACTGACAAGAATGAAATATTTATTGGTGGTGTCAAGCTTTTGTAATTCCCGAATTGTTTCTAAGGCTACAAAATCCATTCCATGTTTATTGGCACGGAAAATTCGTTGTGCTTCAATGGCTATTTTCATACTTTAATTTCCATTATGTTCTGTGTGAATGAATTTTTTTGATGCTCCGCGAATTCTGAAATGATTAAAAACCATTAGTATGAATAGGAATGGGAGCATAATGAGAGCCTTTTGTGATTTCCCATTGAGCAGATATTTGGGAATAGATATGCAGAATGTAAGTAGTAAAATAAGTAAAGCAACCCACCATTTAATGGAAGTTGGCCAATTAAAAAATGTCCATGCTAAAGCAATGATAACTAAAAATCCCAGTAACATTACCCTTGGAGGCATCATCCATTGAATGATTTTGTCGCAGTAATCCCAATTACCACTAAATATAGCGTAAGGAAGATCTTTGCATGATATTCTTAAGTTTTTGGTTTGGGTTGCCAGCCAGCGACGGCGCTGATTATAAAATTTACTGGATGTTTCTACTTTCTCGTCAAATGTATACACATCTTCTAAGTATTCAATAAAAATGCGTTGTTTTAGTAATAAGATTTCAAGTTGTTTATCAACTCCAACGTGACCTAATTTGAGAATATTGTCTTTAAACCAGTTGAACTCAAATGCCATCCCCGAACCGATTAAAGCAGAGGAAAAACCTAAGCGAACATGCCCTTTTCTAAATATAGAGTTATTAATTTCTTCACTGATAGCATCCAATATGGCAGTATGGGTATTTAGATTTTTTGCAAGACGATGAGTTTGAATTGCCATACCGCCAGAGTAATAGGCATCATTAATCTTGTTGATATAATTCGGGTTTACAATATTATCGGCATCTAGAAGAATTACAACATCATATGTGTTTTTGCTGAATTGCGCCATTGCGTATTGTAGAGCCTTTGTTTTAGTACTATCTTTTTCTAAAATATGGATAACTTTGATTGATAACATATCTAATTTCTCAAGAGTGTCCTCTTGCATTTGGTCGGAAATTACGATAATATCATATTTTTCTTTGGGATAGTTTTGTTCTAGTAAAGAACATACTGATTGCAAAATAACTTTGTCTTCTCGGTAGGCAGGTATTAACACGAGAAAACGTTGTTTTTTTGTTGCAGGGGAATAATTAATTGTTCTTTTTCGTAAAGAGAATAGGGCGAAAATGAATAAATAAATAATAGAAAATATGAAAAATAAATAGACAATATTATCTATTATAGTTAGTATAAGATCTTGATTTTCTATCCACCAACTTACATTTAGCCATGAAAAATAAGCACTATTTTCATTCATATCTTTGTTATTTGATTGTTCGTTATTTGTTGATCTAATTCTTTGCCTATAAAAACAAAAGTTATACTTGTATATATAAAAAATATAATAGGAAATTGGCCGAATATTTGATTCCCATAAGAGGATATTATTACACCGAATACACCGCATAATAAAGCGCAGAGTATGCCTTTTAATTCTTGATTTTTGACATGAAACATAATGATGTAAGCTCCATGTATAATAGTATATAGTAAAATCCCAATATGTAATAAAAGTCCAATGATTCCGGTTTCTACCCATATTTTAACATACCATGAGTCTGTAGGAATGGAGGTCGTGTAACGTTTAAATTTATCTTGAGCATCCACGCCACTTAAGCCTAGACCTTCTCCGAAAGGTTTGTCTTTAAGATAAGCCTTAAATAGTTTTTGATTTTCCCGTCGAATGACTAGAGAAGGTTCATTCGGGTCGAAGGCTGTTCGAATACGCCGAATATACGGATTGCTTTGTCCTATGAATGTGTGAGCAAAAAATATGTATATACAAATTAGTAAAATGATTCCCGGAATGAAAATCATGATTTTTTTTGATAAGATTGTCCACAGGGCGATTCCTGCTAATGGGATTGCAATGGCACCTCTTGTGCCTGATATGATCAATCCATATAGAGCTGAAAAAGCGACAAGAAAAAAATAGACCCTAATCCATTTTTTTTGTAGTTAAAAAGAGGCAATTAAGAAAATAATGAAAGCATGTCCCATGACAGCTCCAAAAATTCCGGCACTGGCGTAGATGGAGAAATAACGTGTACCCGTTGCAAGTAAGTGAGTTCTACCACAGCCTTCGTGTAGCCAAGCGCTTTCAAAACTATCGAAACCAAAATGATGTTGAATGAATCCTTTTACCACTCCAATCAAGGTGAGTACAGACCAAATATAAAGGATTCGTTTGATGTCATTATAACGTTCACATAGCAAAAGAGTCAAAAGCGTTATTGCAAAAAAGTAATAAGTAAGTCCTCTCGAAAGTATCCATGCATTAGTATCTGCAGTAGGATTGAGAACTTCCAGACAACAATATATTAACCATATCGAAGAGGCAAGAATTAATTTATTACAAATTTTTTTCCAATTTATTTTGTTAGAAGCAAGAGAATTGATAATAATTGCAATTAAGGTAAAGACAATCATTAAATCAATGCCAACGCTTAACCCTTCAAAATGTGTATACCTTATGGTGGGAACTATGAAATAGTTTAATATTAAGAGGGTTACTAATCCCGAATAAGGATGAGTTAATAATAAATAAATATACAATAAAAATAAAGGAATACATCCGACAATGATTCCTCCTAAAAATGAATCTTTTATAAAACAGACAATCATGAGTATGAGTCCCGTGGATAATCCCCCATAGCTTAACACTCTCTTGTATGTCGTTATCGTATTCATGATTGAAAGTTTATTCATTTACGTCTAAAGATGTTCGTCCACTTAATTCAAAATGGAATAGTTTGTAAATAAGTCGCCGTCCGAGGGTATATGGTGGTAATTGTCCGGTATACTCTTCAACAGCTTCTCGTTCAGCTTTATTCAAATAAAGGAAAATTTTAGAATCTTTTGCTTTTGTGATTAATTGATTGAAAGCATGTTGATCACAGTCTTTCCATGCTTGGTTTGCATCTATAATAACAAGATTGACTATTGCTTCTGTTAATAAGGGAGCAGGAAACTGGCGATTTTTTAGATCCGGATATTCTACAAGCAAAATGTTGGTATCTTGGGGTATAGACGTGATATTTAATATACTTGTTGTGTAGATATAATCTGGAGAGGTAGTATTAAAATCCTGTTCATAAGAAATTGATTTTACTTTAAATCCTAAATTTTCCCAATGTTCTTTGATTTCGTTTATAATGTAGCTTTTGCCTTGTTTGGGGTCAATACTGACAAAGTTGAGTATGTTTATTTTATTTTTTACTAATAAATCTTGTAGTGAGTTACAAGTGTATTGAATCACTTGACGTTGACACACCCGGTTAAAGCCTCGATATTTTAACGAGCCTTTATTCGGGAAGACACCCAATACTTTCCCATTGCTAAAGCGTTCGGTACGTTCTGCATTCCGAAGAGTTCTATCCAACAATTCGATCAGAAAATAAAATCCCATGATAAATACGATACTTCCAATGAACGCTGCTATAATATATAATAAACGTTTCGTTGCGTTGGGGAAGATCGGATAAGTAGGGGGGACTGTGACATCCAGAGTTGTAGAAGTTACTTCAATGTTTTTTTGTTTTAATCTAGCTAGAGATAATCCATGTAAAAGTTCTTTGTAAGTTTCCTCGGAAATACCAATTTCTCTTTCTTGACGTTTTAAACTAGGACCGAGTGGCGAAAAACGAAAAATTTCTTCGTCAATTTTGTCCCGTAATTGTTGCATTGTTTTTACTTCAGCTTCAGCTTTTTTATTCTGAACGAAAGCTTGTAACCATTCTTGTACCATCTCCTCGACTTTAAGCCCTTCTTTCGTATATTTATAAACATCCATATTTATGGATATTCGGGCAATTTTTTCTTCGGCGGCTTTTAATTGGCGTTTATATTCTATAAGCTCTGTATTAACATCTCCGGAAGTCGTTGTAAAAGTTTCTAATTCGGTAATTTTACTATTGAGAGAGGAAATTTCGTCTAAAGTTTTAATAAAACCTTCGTTTTCTTGGGTTAATAGAGTTTTTATATCCAGTTGTTTTTCTAATTTCTGAAGAAGATTGAGAGAACCCGTATATGCTAGTAGGGTTTCCTGATAGCGATTTTCATAGTCTTTGTTTAATTCGGCCAAATGTTTGGTTTGATCCGTATAGTTAATAATCCGGTGGCGAGTACTGAAATCCATCAAAGTGTCTTCTTGAGATCGTAACTTTTTTTGTATCAGTCTTATCTGTTCTTCAAAATATTTGATAACATCATGTGAAGCTCCAAAACGAATATTTTCATATCCTTTTAGTAATTCTTCCGTTAATAATTTTATTGTGTTGTAAGTAATACCGGGGTCACTGGATTCATAAACAATTTCTAATATATCGCTTGTCCCCAAACGGCGAGCAGAAATTTTATTCAATGCGTGAAAACTATAAAATGGGCGTTCACTACTAAGAATGCGATAAATTAGATTGTCTGGTGAATCTTGTAGATAGTGATTGAGATTTTGGAATGTTTTTTCAATGGAGTTGCGATCAACCAATGCAGTTAGATCTTTCGTGTATTTTAGAAGATTTTTATAATTTTCAGAGGAAATATATCTGGTATCTTGAGTCAGATCTCCATAAGTTAAATCTTGGGCAAGTAAGCGTAATGAGACTTGTTCTAGTGTTTTTTTAGAACGGATAAGTTGGATGATGTTTTCAAATGCATTATTTGTTTCATTCCAGTTCATGGAAGTTTCTGCATTTATACTTCCTCCGGAAACAATACCAGTATAAATAGAGGTTGATACCGTATATGTTTTAGGTAAAAATTTTGTAAAATATATGGTTAATAAACAAGTTATTATAGATCCTAAAAATAACTTATACCTAATACGATAAATAAAACGGGCTAAATAAGTAATGGTATTTGTTTCCATGAGCATTATTTTATAATTTTTACACCGGTAAGCATTTCTAATAATGTGATGGAATTGTGTAATGCTGCTTTGGTTTCTTGGAAATTAACAACTGCCGTGGTACGTCTTCCCCGTTCAAGAGATAGATCAATGATAGATATCTTCCCTTTTACAAAATCAGCTTCGGAAATCTTCATTTGGGCATTATATAAGGCAACGGCTTCGGATTTTACCTTAAGTAAGGTTAGATGTTCCAATACCGAATTGTAGGCTTCTAGTATGCGTAGTTTACGTTCTTCGACAGCTTGTTCGTAAGCAAATACAGCTTGCTTTACTTTTGATTTTTTTTCATTGACTTTACTTTTTCGATTAAAAAGATCATCTAACGGGATATTCATGTTTATACCAATATTGTATAAGTGCTGGTTTGTACCTGTGTAAGTATAAAATAAGGGAGAGTTTGTGTCTGATTGTGATATATTTCCACTTGTAACTCCATATTGATATATTCCTCGAATCGAAAAGTAGTTGAGCCAATTCTTTTTCTCTGCCTGAAGGGCTGATTTCTCTTCTTCAGTTATTTCCTTTCGTATCTGGACGGAAGCATTATTATATACTGCATTTAAAAATACTTGTAAAGGAGGAAGTTGTAACTTCGTGTAGGTTGAATCCAACACGTTGTCAATGTTTGTCGGAAGATTTTCTTGGGGCATGCTCAGTCGGATGCCTATGAAGAAAATGACAATAGTCAATATGATATACTTCATAATATACACCTTGTTTTAATCACACATTCTCTTTTTGCACAAACGCCGTGAATGTTTTGCAAATGATCTTTATATCGTTCCCGAACGAAAAGTTGCGGGCATATTTTATATCCAGTTGTTTTCTTTCTTCTGCGGAAAGGGTTCCTTGGTCACCTCTTTTTTCTACTTGCCATAAACCGGTGAGTCCGGAGGGAGCCATAAAACGCTCGATGTATTCGTCCGTGGTTAGTAATTCTGCCTCATATAAGGGGAGAGGACGGTTGCCGACGATGGACATATCTCCTTTCAGAATATTAACCAATTGTGGAAGTTCATCAATGCTATATTTACGGATGATACGTCCGACTTTAGTAATTCGGGGATCGTTCTCGAATTTGACGAAAGCATTTTTCTGTTGTTTCCGTTTGATCTTTAATAATTGTTTTTCTGTCGTGATGAAATCATCGGCCACGAGAAGAGTCTCGCTGGTTTGATTGGAGGTTGGGGAGGTTTCAGAATGAGCTTGTGGGTACTGTGTTTCTTCCCGGTATTGATTTAAGGCCTCGAATTCCTTCAGGCGTTTATCTGCGTCCACGTACATGGAACGGAATTTGAGAAAATCAAATATGTCGTAATTACTTCCGACCCGTTTGGATTTATATATAATAGGACCTTTACTTTCGATCCGGATGGCAAGTGCCGTTACAATCAGAAACGGGGAGAGGCAAACGATTGCCGTCCCGGAAAAGAGAATGTCAAATGTTCTTTTCCACCAAGGGAGCTTGAATCTCCGGGGATTATTTTGAACATGAGCTGTCGTGTGTTGCTTTATTTTAGGCAGGAAAGCTAATGTCGTTTGTAAATCTTCCGGCGTTGTGTTGATATTGACGATTTCGCTAGTGCCGGCATGAAGATAGTCCACAATATCTTCTTTTGCAATTTTCTCTGAAAGCAGTAGTAAATACGTGTTCTTCAGATCGCTTTGGGCGATGGCATTTAACCATTGTAAATCCCGTTTTTTATTGTACGATTCGACGAAGATATAGGTGGGGGATATCTCTTTTTTTGATTGTTCATTGATGCACAAAATCGTTTTAATCGGGTTATTGAAAGTAATAACTTGACAATTCAGACAATGTGATATTTTGTTTATCCAGTCCGTGTTTTCCCCGATATAATACGTGTACATATCTTTACCGCAATAAATTACGTACTCTGATCTTTAGCTCTTGCGGGTTGAAAGGTTTTAGCACGAAGTCAGAGGCTCCTGCCTCCAGCAATTCAATTCGGTCGTTACTGCTCTCCAGGCTGGATAAAATAATAACGGGTATAAAGTTGAACGTGGAGCTTGCTTTTAGCTGCTTGAGGAATGTTCGTCCGTCCATTTCCGGCATATTTACGTCCGATATGATAAGATCGGGAATGTTTCCCGAGTGCATCCATGCAAGAGCTTCAATCGGATTTCCTTCCGAATGTACATTATAATCCTTGGATAGTTGGATCGTGATGACTTTCGCTATTTCAGGCTTATCATCCACGATCAGAATGTTTTTACTCATATGTTACCTTCTTTTAATGGAGCAAAGATACAATATTATCACAAAATAGCATTATTTTTGTTTGTATAAATGTAAAAATGTTCATTTTTTTTGTACATTTCGTCGATTTTAATCGAAATATAGAATGGGTGTATATGAAAGTCTTACGAGAGAAGAACTCGTTAGAAAGTTGTTGACGCAAGAAAATTTGTGTCATGAGCTGCAAGGAAAAGTCGGGAAATTGCAAGAAGAGATTTTCCAACAAGCAAAGAACGGGGAGAGCGGGGGGAAAAATGAAGGTGATTTATGTGAGAATGTGGTAGTGAAACGAACAGAAAAGTTTTTGACGGATAACGTGGTCAGGTTATCGTTAATGTTAGAGGCCGGTAACGTTTTTCCCTGGTTTGCAGATATTGTCAGCGGGAAAATCGAAATCGGGGATGAATTATTCAGGGCGTACGGCGTTGATCGAAAGGAATTTCATGATGACTTTTTTCGTATGACAACTATTGTTGCCAGTATTTATCCGGATGATCGGGGAATTTTTGAGGCCATTTATAATAGTCTTTTGGCGGGTGAGTCATGTAAGATTGGCTTGCAACTCCGGTTGGATTTATTAAATACCGGGGTGTATAAATGGGTGGATTTAAAAGGAGTGGCACAGGAATTTGACGAACGAGGAAAAGTTACGAAAGTTTTGGGTTTTATTGCTAATATTCAAAAAAGAAGGGATGACGAACAGGCTTTAATCGAGGCCAAGCAACGGGCGGAAGAATCAGATCGTTTGAAATCGGCCTTTTTGGCTAATGTTAGTCACGAAATTCGGACTCCGTTGAACGCTATTGTCGGTTTTTCCGAGGTAATTGCTCACACGGAAAGTGAATGTGAACGGGAAGAATATTTGGATATTGTCAAGGCGAATAGTAATTTATTACTGCATCTGATTAATGATATTCTTGATTTATCCCGCATCGAATCCGGTAAAATGGAATTCATAGATGAGAACATACAGATGGATGAGTTGTGCGAGGAATTACGGCAAATGCATCAGATGCGAATCAAGAATGACGTGAAGATAATTTTCGAGCGACCTGCGGCATCTCTGACGATTGTTTCCGATTCTCACCGATTGAGGCAACTCTATTCAAATTTGATTTCCAATGCTATAAAATATACCGAAAAAGGGGCAATCACTTTCGGGTACAAGTTGAAGGGAGATATGATGGAAGGATATGTGCGAGATTCCGGGAGCGGGATTCCGGCAGAAAAATTGAATAATGTATTCGGGCGTTTTGAAAAGCTGGATTTGTTGAAACAGGGTTTCGGGTTAGGATTGTCTATCTGTAAATCCATTCTGGACAAAATGGGTGGAGAAATCTGGGTAGAATCCGAGCTTGGTGTCGGGTCTTGTTTCTATTTTTTAATACCTTGTAATGGTACGTTCCCGGTTGCTGGGGAACAGAATAAACCGTTGATATTGGTAGCTGAAGATATGGATTGTAACTACGAGTTGGTCAAGGCTATACTGGAAGAGCGCTATTCCGTGCTAAGAGCGAATGACGGGATTGATGTGGTGACAAAATATGAATCGAGTAAACCGGATTTAATTTTAATGGATGTCCGGATGCCGGGATTGGATGGCCTGTCTGCGGCCGGAATTATTCGGGAATTGAATCCGACGATTCCAATTATAGCTACCACGGCCTTTGCTTTTGAAACAGATCGGGAAATGGCTCTTGCCGCCGGATGTAACGAATATATGTCTAAACCGTTAGAGGCTGAAAAGTTGAAAACTATGGTCGAAAGATATCTCGAAAATAAATTATAGTTTGTACATTTGTGACAGCGTTTACGTGTGTTAATTAAAAAATGAAGTGTATGAAAATAAATCCTGCTGAATATAAAATACTAGTGGTGGATGATGTTCAGTCAAATGTGCTGTTGTTAAAAGCTTTGCTCGGGCGTGAGGGGTTTGGTATCGTGTATGCGATGAACGGGACGGAAGCTTTGGAAAAAGTGAAAAGTGAACATCCGGATTTGATTTTGTTGGATGTTATGATGCCCGATATGGACGGGTTTGAGGTGGCAGGACACTTGAAGGTGGAGCCGGAACAGGCTGAAATTCCAATTATATTTTTGACTGCGTTGAATGACTCGGCAAGTGTTGTGAAGGGGTTCCAACTCGGGGCGAATGATTTTATATCGAAACCTTTTCGTCGGGAAGAGCTGTTGATCCGGGTGGAACATCAACTTTCTCTGGTGGATGCCAGACGGGTTATTTTACGTCAGACGGAAGAGTTGAGAAAGACAATTGCCGGTAGGGATAAGCTTTATTCCGTGATCGCTCATGATTTACGGTCACCGATGGCTTCCATCAAGATGTTGTGTAACACGATTATGATGAGCATCGACCCGCAAACCGTTCCAGGGGACGTGTTCGAGATGTTGGAAATGACCAATAAAACAGCGGAGGAAGTATTTTCTTTATTAGATAATCTGTTGAAGTGGACCAAGAGCCAGTTGGGTAAGTTGTCTAATGTTCCGCAACCGATAGATATGGTCGGTTTGGTAGATGGCGTTATAGAGGTGTTTAAGCCGATAGCTGAGAGTAAGTTAATTTCTTTGGAACTGGATTCAGAAGTCGAATTTATCAATGTTATCGTTGACATCGAAATGATAAAATCCGTTGTGCGTAACTTGATTTCAAATGCAATTAAATTTAGTCATAAAAATACCGTTGTTATGGTACATGTGAAGGTACAGGATGTTATGGATGAGAACAAGACTGAGGAGGGGAATGGTAAAGAAGTGCTTGTTACGGTGTCTGATAGGGGATGTGGAATCAAGAATGAAGATCAAGAAAAGCTGTTAAATGAGTCCACGCATTTCACGACCTTTGGTACGGATAGCGAGGAAGGCTCCGGCTTGGGCCTATTATTGTGTAAAGACTTCGTGAGCAAAAATCATGGGCGCTTGTGGTTTACTTCTGAGGAAGGTGTCGGTTCTAACTTTAATTTTACAATTCCGATAAAGTGATTTTGTCTTCTACAAAATCAGTTGCAAGTTACAGGTTGGTGTAGTATGAACTTGTAACTAACATAAAAGGCGGTCAATCGACCGCCTTTTATGTTACTCGAATTCTTTTAGAATTTTCTCCACCTCTCCGGGAGTAACTCGTCCGTAAACTTTTTCACCGATCAGTACAACTGGGGCAAGTCCACAGGCACCTACACACCGCAAGCTGGTTAAAGAGAATTTCCCATCCGGGGTTGTCTCTCCAACATTTATTTTCAAAATACGTTTGAATTCATCCAATACCTTCTCTGCACCCCGAACGTAGCATGCGGTTCCCATGCACACGGAGATCGGGTGTTCACCTTTTGGGGTCATGGTGAAGAATGAATAGAAAGTTACTACGCCGTACACTTTGGATACGGGTATATTTAATTGGCGGGCGATTACTTCCTGTACTTCTCTAGGTAGGTAGCCGATCAATCCCTGTGCTTTGTGCAAGATATTAATCAACTCTCCCGGTTGATTCCCGAATTCTTCACACAGGCTTACCAGTTGGTCAACTTTGCACTTGGCTAATGATATTTGTGTCATAATGATATCTCGAATTATTGTTCAATGATCTCTTTTCCTCTATTAAAATAGCACGTGTGCAACAAGTGATGTGCCTTTTCACTCATGGGTTTACCCAAGAACTCCTCGTACAAGGAAATGATATAGGGGTTCTCGTGAGATTTCCTGAAATTCTTTTCAGTATCCTCCGAGTAAAGGGCTTTCGCACGAGCCTTGATACGGGCGGAATCTCCGTGGTGAAGCGGTTGACCTCCACCGCCGATACATCCACCGGGACAGGCCATAACTTCGATGGCGTGATAGGGGGATTTGCCGGCACGAAGTTCGTTCATCAACTTGCGGGCGGTACCCAAGCTATGGGCAACGGCAACTTTTAATTCGAACCCGTCTACGTCGATGGTGGCTTCTTTCAGGTTTTCGATTCCGCGAACACCTTCGAAGTTCACGTTATCCAACGTTTTACCCGTGTGTACCTCGTAAGCCGTACGTAAGGCTGCTTCCATAACACCTCCGGATGCACCGAAAATAACAGCGGCTCCGGTAGATTCTCCTAACGGTGCGTCGAAATCCTCGTTTTCCAGTTGCATGAAATTGATGTTCGTTTGTTTGATCAAAGCAGCCAATTCACGTGTAGAGATAGAATAGTTCACGTCCGGATCCCCATTTGTTCTGAATTCGTCACGTTCACTTTCGAATTTTTTAGCCAGACATGGCATCACGGATACTACAATCAGGTCTTCCCGTTTGATTCCCATTTTTTCAGCCCAGTAAGTTTTTGCAATAGCTCCAAACATCTGTTGCGGGGAACGTGCACTAGAAGGATTATCAAGTAAATCCGGGAATTGTTTCTCGAAGAAATTCACCCAGCCCGGACAACAAGAGGTGATGATCGGAAGTTTCACATCCTTATCTCCATTTAAGAATGCTGTCAAACGACCTAATAATTCGGTACCTTCCTCCATGATGGTCAAGTCGGCAGCGAAGTCCGTGTCAAATACCTTGGCAAAGCCTAATTTGCGTAAAGCGGCAACCATTTTTCCCGTCACGGATGTTCCGGCAGGTAACCCGAATTCTTCCCCTAAGGCGGCACGAACGGCCGGGGCAGTTTGCACGATTACGGTCTTGTCCGGGTTTGCCAGATCTTTGATCAGCCGGTTCGTGTGATCCAGTTCGGTTAAAGCTCCTACCGGGCATACAGCCACGCATTGTCCGCAGAAAGTACATTCCGAGTCTTGCAGTGCCTGATCGAACGCCGGCATTACCACCGAATCAAATCCGCGGTTCACGGCACCGAGTGCCCCTACGGTTTGTATGTCATTACACATCATTTCGCACCGACGGCAATAGATACATTTCGTGGCATCCCGACGGATAGAAGGGGATAAATCAACCTTGTATTCGGTTTGCGTACCTTGGAAAGGAATTTCGCGGATTCCCAGTTTGATGGCCACGGCTTGCAACTCGCAGCTACCGGATTTGGCACATACCAGACAGTCTGACGGGTGATCCGAAAGCATTAATTCCAAAACGGTTCTCCGGGCGTTCAGCACGCGCATGGTATTCGTGTGTACGTTCATACCGTTTTCACAACGGGTGGCACAAGAAGGGGCAAGATTTTTCCTGCCATCTACTTCAACCACGCAGATACGGCAAGATGCCGGGGCGTTTTTGATGCATAAATCTTTTAGGTTCATGTAGCAAAGCGTGGGTATATCGATACCCAGTTCCCGGGCTGCTTCAAGAATCGTGGTTCCTTTGGGAACGCTGATTTCCCGATTGTCTATTTTGAGTGTTATATTTTCATTCATAGTATAAACTTCTTCAACTGCTTGAGCAATTCTAAATTTTAAATTCTAAATTATCTCGTGCTTACTGCTTTGAACTTACATTTCTCCATACATGCGCCACATTTGATACATTTGGCCGTGTTGATGAAATGCGGTTCTTTGCGTTCACCCACGATGGCATCTACCGGACAGTTTCGGGCACAGAGTCCACATCCGATACAAAGTTCCGGGTCAATGTGGAACATGAGTAATGCCTTACATTGTCCTGCCGGGCATTTCTTGTCTTTGATGTGGGCGAGATATTCGTCATAGAAGTTATCTATGGTAGACAATACCGGATTCGGGGAAGTTTGTCCCAGACCGCACAAGGCCGTGTCTTTGATCACGCGGCTGAGGTTTTTCAATGTCTCAAGATCTTCCATGGTTCCCTTACCTTGCGTGATTTTATCCAAGGTTTCGTGCAAGCGTTTGTTGCCGATACGACAAGGTGTACATTTACCGCAGGATTCTTCCACTGTGAATTCAAGATAGAATTTGGCAACAGATACCATACAGTCGTCTTCGTCCATCACGATCATACCACCGGAACCCATCATGGAACCGGATGCCAGAAGGTTATCGAAATCAATCGGTACATCCAAGTGTTTCTCGGTCAAGCAACCGCCGGAAGGACCTCCGGTTTGTACCGCTTTAAATTTTTTACCGTTTTTGATACCGCCACCAATCTCGTAAATCACTTCACGAAGGGTAGTTCCCATGGGAACCTCGATCAATCCCACGTTATTGATTTTTCCGGCAAGGGCGAATACCTTGGTTCCCTTGGAACGTTCCGTTCCGATTTTGTTGAACCAATTGGCTCCCTTCATGATGATCGCCGGGATATTAGCCAGGGTTTCCACGTTGTTCACGTTGGTCGGGCGATTCAGGTAACCTGATTCTGCCGGGAAAGGTGGTTTCATCGTGGGTTCTCCGCGGTGTCCTTCCATGGAGTGGATCAATGCTGTTTCCTCGCCACAAACGAAAGCTCCGGCCCCGTAGCGTAGTTCGATATTGAACGAGAAATCGGTTCCGAAGATATTTTCACCCAGTAAACCGAATTCTTCGGCTTGGTGGATGGCTGTTTTCAGGCGTTGAATGGCAAGCGGGTATTCGGCACGGATGTAAACCAACCCTTTGGTAGCCCCAATACTGTATCCGCAAATGGCCATGGCTTCAATAACCGAATGTGGATCACCTTCCATGATGGAACGGTCCATGAATGCGCCCGGGTCACCTTCGTCAGCATTACAAACCACGTATTTCTGGTCAGCCTGGTATTTGCTCGCGAATTCCCATTTCAATCCGGTGGGGAATCCACCACCTCCACGACCGCGAAGTCCGGATAATTTGATCTCGTTGATCACTTCTTCCGGTTTCATCTCGGTGATACATTTTGCTAACGCGGAATATCCTTCACGTGCGATGTATTCTTCAATATTTTCCGGGTCAATGAATCCGCAGTTACGCAAGGCGATCCGCAGTTGTTTCTTGTAGAAACCCATGTGTTTCGAGTCGCTTACTGCTTCTTTCTTTTCCGGATCTTTATATAATAATCTTTCGACTTTACGTCCTTTGATAACATGTTCATTTACAATTTCCTCGGCGTCATCCGGCTTAACCTGTACGTAGAAGGTGTTGTCAGGCATGACTTTCACGATCGGTCCTTTTTCACAGAAACCGAAACAACCGGTTGCGATGACCTGAACTTCGTCTTCTAGGTTTTTCTCTTTTAAACATTCTTCCAGTCTGGTAATAATCTGGTGACTGGCAGATGCTCTACATCCCGTTCCACCACAAACGAGGATATGCATTTTATAACTCATAGATTCAAGGTTTTGATTAGTTGTTCTAGCTGTCTTTTTTTTTGTTTTAGATTGTTTCAAAATTTACCGGAATGATGTCGGCCACGAGCTCGTCATTCTTCAGGTATTTCTGAATGATTTCTTCGGCTCTTTCGGTCGTTACATGTCCGAACACGATCGGGTCTTTCCCCGGTTTTGTGATTTCCACGGTCGGTTCCGCGTAACAGTACCCCATGCATCCGGTTTGTGTAACCACGGCAGCAATCCCGTTTTTCTCCAGGTTCTCGATAAAGTAGTTCATGGTGTCCTTACTACCTGCGGCGATCCCGCAAGTTGCCATAGCCACTTTAATCTGGATCAGGTTTTCAACCTGTTCACTTTTCTCCCGAAGATCAATCTTCGTCTGCACGTTTTCTTTGATGCGTTTGAGGTCCGCGAGTGATTTGATTTTTTCCATATAAAATGATTAAGGTTATTTTGTGTTAACTTGTTTGTGTAATCTCTTTTATGTTTTCCCGGATCATTTGTCTTAATGCTATAACGATTTCCGGGTCGTTGAGAGGTACTCCCTCCAGTATCTCTTTTACTTCATTCGTGTCGAACGTATATTCCCCTTTCTCCGTGGTGTGACGGTAAATAAAGTTGATTTCGGGATTTGCCGACACGAGAATCACGATGCTCCCGGCAATATCACCCATGGGTGGTCTGTCCCAGTGTAAAAGACCGAAACTTGCCTCGATTGTGGTACCTTCTCCCGGTTTTGATTTTATTTTCAAGGTTCCTCCTGTTGCCTCTGCATTCTGTTTGAATAAAGGGATGCCCAGCCCGACTTTACGCACAGTTCTACTCGTGAAAAAAGGATCGGTAACTTTTGCAACCGTGGTTTCGTCCATACCACACCCGTTATCTCTGATCGTAATAACAAGAGAATCTTTCGTTATATTCTCTTGCAGTTTAATTTCAACACGAGAGGCTTGGGCTCGTATCGAGTTTTGGGCAATATCTAAGATATGGTCCGATAACGTTTGCATTCAATACCTGTATTAATTACTCTATTTTTTCTTGAATGAGAAGCACACATTCTTATAATTTTTTGCTTTTTCCAGTGATTTGATTTCAATCACTATGAAAAGCGTTCCAAATATAATTAATTTATTAATAGGTACAAGTTATTTGTTATCAACTTGGCATTATATAGATTGTTTCTAATGTAGAAATTATTCTGTATTGTAATTCGTTGATTTTTGTGATTCGTATATCGAAAAACAGGTCTATTTCGTGCGAATTTTGTTTTAGTTTCAGGAAAGGTATTTTTTCAAAGTTTCTTTTAATAAACGAGAGTCGATCGGTTTCGTAAGATAGTCCGTACAACCGGCTTCGTTTGCTTCTTGCTTGTCACTGTCGAAGGCAAAAGCGCTCACGATGATGATGGGGATATATGTGTTTAATTTCCGGATTTCACGGGTAGCTTCCAATCCGTCCATGTTTGGCATTTTGAGATCCATGAGAATGGCGTCGGGAGAGTATTGTCGGTATTTTTGGAGGGTTTCCACTCCATCTACGGCATGGATGATCTGGTATTCTTTTTTCAAGATAGCCATGACTAAAAGAAAATTACTTTCATTGTCTTCGGCAACGAGTAATTTTTTGATGGGCAATGTGTTATGACTATCCATAGGTGTTTTTCTTCGTGTCAAAAAATGAACGTTTATTAACGTCACAAATATAGATCTTTTTTACTAAAGATCGACTATATTGCTTATTTTTTAATATTCTATCGATCAGATAGAAAGCAAAGCAAATATGAATATTATCCATTTTGTTGATGGTCAGTATTTCCGTATAATAAAACGTTCGTTTTTTGCTATAAAAAATCTTGTGGAGTTATGTCCCGGTAACGAGGATTTTCTGAGGGAATTTCTATCCGATAGAACTATTATTCTGTGATTAAATTGTTATAATAGACTTATCCTAGTGTTAATTGTTACTATTATATTACAATAATTTTTTAATTTTAATAGGAGGGGAATAGGAGGGGAATAGGAGCGGAATGGGAGGGGAATGGGAGCGGATCACAATATGATAACAATAATATAGCATTTTGATAACACTATTTTACATTAATTTGAATTCGATTTTTATTGAATTCGAATTAATGCGTGACTGTTGAAACATGGGCTTAAGGTAATAGACGGGCTTTCGATAAATGGGTTGTTTAAAGGGATTATTTTTTCTTTTAGTCTTCCAGCTCAATTTTCCCGTTAAGTGGCGAGAAAAGGGGAATTTTAGGTTTGTCTTTTAATAAATCTTTCACGTCGTCAAGTGATAGTTTTGGGGCGGGTTCCGGTCCTGCAATTCTTCCCACTCTTCCTTGAAGGTAGTATTTTTGATAGGAGGCCGGGAGTTTGTCGTTGATGTAAGCATCGAGAAGGCGTTGGTATTCGATACTGGAATGAAGGACTCTCTCTTGTATTTTGAATAGCATATCATGTGATATAAAGGTGCGGAAGGTGTCGAGACCATTCTCGCAAATTCCTAGGGCAATACCGTCAGTGAGGCAACACGTGAATCTTTTTTCTTCATCGGGTTTGGGGTAAAAATAACTGCTGTTGTGGTCCACGTAATATCGGATTACATCCATCCCGGGGGTATGGAGATTGTTGGGAATTAAATGACGTGTGCGGTAACGGCTGAAAAAGTGTCCCGTGTACCTGCTGAAAACGAGTTCTTCGGTTTTTATGTTGTAGACTGGAAATATAATGCCCGTGCCACAGTGGGTTTCGTAAGTGGAGTAGTAATGAACGTCCGGGTTTTCCCGTTCTTTTTTGTTATTGCACGTGATGATAATGTGCCATTTGTTGTATGTGAGAGGGGATTTCCATTCGATTCGGTATGATACGGGAAATTTCTTGGCAAACAGGATTTCCCGGCGATGCGTGTTGATGAAAAACCTCTTGTTCTGAATCGCGGTAGTATCGCGTCTTGCCTCTTTGATAATGGCTTCCGGTGACATGGTGTCCAAAAACATAGTCTTGCAAGTTTTAAGTTAACGGGTGATAGCTGTTCGGATGGAATCGAATGACAAGTCCGGTAGCGAGATTATCGTGAAAACTTTACCGATGTCGTCAATGTAATGTGCATCGGAAGAGCGGATGAATTTATACCCGGATAAGTACGCGTTTTGTTGAAGAAATTGTTCCCGTGTCGTGTGAGGACTGAGTTCAAGAGCCTCACATTTCAAGTCTTTGGGGACGAATCCGAGTTGCGAGAGAATACTGAAACGGGATTTGTCAATATGGGCTGGGATGAAGATGCCATCCAGTGCGTGAACAGTACGTTCTATCGTGTTTATATCAACATCCAGGGCCGTGATCAGTAGCCGTTCTTCTTCGTATGTAATCTGTTCCTCGGCATCCACTACAACCTGGTAACCGAATTTGTCCGGATTGTTTTTTATATCCGGGAGGTGGAGATCGAGGAAGTGCTGGAATGCGGTAAGGCGTTCCAAGGTGGGGAAGTATGCGAGGGCGTGAACTTCTTCCGCCGTGTTGACTTCCGTCCCACAAAGAACCCGTAGCCCTTGTTGTTCGCCCAGTTGCTGGATCACGGGGGCTTGCCGGGTGGAGTTATGGTCGGAGATTCCGATGAGGGACAGGCCTTTCTGTAATGCCATACCGATGATGTTTGCGGGACTCATGTCAAGATCCCCGCAAGGTGACAGCACGGTGTGTATGTGTAGATCGGCCCGGATTTCCATGGAATTCGTGATTACGGGTGAAGTAGTTTGTACAATTGTCCCGTGATTTCGAAAGTCTGTAACGGGCTGGAGAGAATGGGGATGTTTTCGTTATTGCTTTCTTCCAGCGTATCTTCTTCCGGGAGGTGTCCTTTGACCAGAATGATGGCCGCGATTTCTTTCAAGGAGGCGATAGCCATGACGTTTTTGTGTGTTTGTAGGGTGACCCATACATCTCCTTCTTGGGCATGTCCCATGACATCACTTAACAAATCGGACGTGTAGCCGCCTTTAACTTCTCGTTGTAAACCTTCTTGTCCGGAACATACCGTGAGGTTTAGCTGGGAAACAATGTCTTGTACTGTCATAATTTGTAGTTTGTGTTTTTCGTGAATATATTTTATCTTGTTTATTCTCCAAATCTTTTTAATCCCCACGTTTTTTCTGAAAGTTCGAGGGATTCTTCCGGTGTCATCAAGGCTTCGTTGCACAAGATTTTTTGCATGAACACGCATTGATTGAGTTTTGCTTTTCCTTGAACGACGTCCCTTGCTAGCGTGTGACAGGCCGGGGCACCGCAGGCCCCGCAGTCGATTTGCGGGAGAACGCTCATGATGCGGTTTAATTTTTCCATCTTTTCCATGGCGACAAGCATATTTTCGTCGAGTTGTTCGATGGATCGTGGTGGGATTTTCTCGCGGAGTTTACCTTGTTTGAAGAGGTAGGATTCGTATTCCTGTATGTCATCGAAATCGGGTTGCTGTTGTTCGTGTTTGCTGGCTTGCATCCGTTTGCGCAGGCGTTCGATGGTCAAAAATCGGTTGTTCACGACAAGCGCACCGCCGGCGCAGGAGTGGTCACAGGCTCGTAGTTCAAGAAAATCGATGTCCGTGAGTTCATCATTTTCTATTTTTTCGAGTATGTCGATCACGTTGTGGATCTCGTCAATGGCCAGGCAGCGACCTTCAAATTTAGAGGCCTCACCTTCCGACAAGTCCCAGGCGATGGATTCGGGGGAGAGGTACGTGCGTTCGGTTACCCTTCCCACGGGTTGATCCCGGTGTTGCGTGAGGCCCAGTTGTATTTTGTTATAAATGAAATTCAAGTTGATAACTCCGTCGATGTTGGATTGATCGTCGCCAACCGGGCTTTTTACTGCCGCGATTTTTGCGGCGCATGGAGTGACGTAGAATATACCGACTTCATCCGGCGAAATCCCCTTGTCGAGATATTTTTTACGGGCGAAAATGGCTGCTAGGTCCATGGCTTGTTTTAACGGGACAATGTGGTCTATCAGCGAGGGAAAACGTACCTGTATTAAGCGGACGATTGCCGGGCAGAAGGACGAGATGAAAGGACGCTCGTAAGAATTCTTTTCCATATAGCGTTGTATGGCTTTTGCCAAGATGCCCGATGCTTGTGCTACCTCGATTACTTCCGTAAACCCCATTTGATGGAGTTCCGCGAAGATTTGTTGTTCCGTGATTTCTTCCGAGAATTGTCCAAACAGAACTGTCGGGAGAAGGATGATCCGGTGTTTGAAATTGAATATTTGATTGAAATCGTCCTGCTCCACGTATATCGCATGTTGCGGACACGACTTGAGGCATTTGCCGCAGTCGACGCAAGCATTTTTGTTTATTGTTGCCAAACCACCTTTAATGCGGATGGCCTGCGTGGGGCAGAGGCTCATGCAGTGCGTGCATCCGATGCAAGCAGTACTGGCAACTTTTAAGGCGTGGTAAAACGGTTCCATGGATTAATTTTAGATTTTAAATTTTAGATTCCAGCTGCGCGAGGCCAACGCTTTTTGATTTCCTACTTTTAGCTTTTAATCTTTAACTTTTAGCTTTTTTAATCGCCTGTGGCGATTAAAAAAAAGTGGTCATCGTGACTTTAGTCCCCTCGTTTACTTTGGATTCGATGGTTAGTTTATCACAGTTTTTCTGCATATTCGGGAGACCCATTCCTGCTCCGAATCCCATTTCCCGGACTTCGGGGGAGGCGGTGGAATATCCTTCCTGCATGGCTAGGTCTATATCCGGTATTCCGGGACCCCGGTCGCTGATGACGACGGTGATAACAGTGGGATCAATTGACACTTGCATGGTTCCTTCGTAGGCGTGAGCAACCACGTTTACCTCTGCTTCATAGAGGGCAACCACGATTCGTTTTAGAACGGCAGGGTTGACGTTAAGTTGTTTTAGTATCTTTTTTACCTCGCTTGAGGCAGTACCGGCACGTGAAAAGTTTCCTCCTTCGATGTTGTAATTGAATTCCATAATGCTTGTTTTTAATAAACGGGCTCTAGCCCTGCTTCGTACAGAAGTCCGCAGACTTTGAACATACTCTGCTTGCTTTGTAAGATAGCGATGTTACACTCTTTGGCTAATTCTACCATATCGGGGGAGGCTTGTTTTCCTCGAACAAATAGAATGAAACTGATGTCAGACATTTCTGCCGTGCGAATCACCTGTAAGTTGGCTAGTCCCGTGATGAGAATCATCTCGCTGGTGTCTAACCGGAGGACGTCGCTCATCAAATCGGCAGCGAAAGCATGACGGATGACTTTGTCGAGATGGCCGTTTTCGTGAATCACCCGGGCATTTGATAACGCAGCAATTTCCTTTAGAGTCATAAGTTTGTTTTTTGATTGCTCCTAAGATAATCAAAAAAAATCGGATTCTCAAAGTTTGGGAATCCGAATATTTTGAATCTATCAAATGGTGAAGGCCACCGAGAAGAGCATATCGACAAACATGGAGTTGCTTTTTGTTTCGTATCCGGTTCTGAAACCGATGTTTACAGGGAACGGGAGACGGAAGAAATGGGTGTCGGCCGAAATTTCCACGCCATAGGAGTGATAGGTTTTGTTCCAATAGCGATTTTTCTCCCAACCGGTATCAAAGAAGGGTTCTGCTGTGAACCGTTTCATGTAGACAAGCGGTCCGATGTGGGCATCCGGGTACCAGAACGGCAAGGCGTAAGAGATTTTCAACGTTGACAGGTTGTACCCGTAGAGGGAGGCTCCCCGGGGAGAGTAAATCTGGTTCCCGTAGTAGTTGGTTGTTTTATCCGATTTTAGTTGATGGCCGAAGTAGAGCGTCCAAGAGTGATGTTTCCAGAATCCGGGAAGATACAAACGTCCTTCAGCCCATTTCGTATCACCGTAGTCCAATCCGTCGAATGGCGTGTGGGCATATCCTATTTCTAGGCGTTGTCCCCAGCGGGGATAGATGTCCCGTTGACTTGTACGGGTTTGGTTGTTGAGGACAAGCCCGTAGCGCATGATCTGGAGTTTTACATCATCCGGGTTTGCGAGTGCGGAGTTATACGGTTTGTTGGAGGGGAGGCTGGTCCATCGATTGTGGTCCAACAGGTAAGAACGCCTCTGTGTTATCGAATGTATGGCTTGAATTTCATATTTCACGTAAGGGATGATATAACGAGAATAGTTTTTCCGGGAAATGTTGAACGGAAATTGTACGGTGGCTGTTCCTTTCGTGCGTTGTGATTTATAAATGGTACGAATCGTGTCGATTTCTTGGGTTTGAACGATTTTTATTGCGTAATCTTGCATGAAATCGTCATTGCGTCCGCTCTTGAATTCCAGTTGCAGGGTGGGCCAGAATCCTTTGTAGGTGGCTTTTACCTGCCAGTTGCCGTGTTCGTAACCTTTTCCTCTCACGAATCCTGCGGTCAGGAACAGGGTGCTTAGTTTGTTTTGCGAGCTGACCGCTAACCCGAAATCGATGTCCACGTCTTCGGCATCCGGAAAGATGGGCCCCCAGCTATGGAAGTTGAATAGGTGGGTTGTTTTGTTGTATTTCCGACTGGCATAGGTGGAGTCGGCGGTTAGTTCGAATTGCCAGTTTTCTTGTCGTGTCACGCTGTCGGCGATACGGAAGGTCTGGGGATTAATTATTTTGTTTTCTAGTTGGCTTATGGCAATTTTACCCGGTTTATACCCGTCGGAAGTATAAAACGAGAATAAAAGTGAATCCTTGTTCGGGGAAACGATCGGGTAGCGCAGGCCGAATTTGGAGTTAAGTATGTTTGCACCGAATTCTTGCGGTTGGGTTTGTCGGTAGAACGAGTTGTTGGCATCGAAAGCTCCCCGGTATATAATCTGGTCGTTCACGGTAACCGGATTGTCAATCTCGTAAGGGGTGAACGCGGTGATCGGGGTACGTTTGCCCGTGTGAATATCGATGGATTCGAGGTGTTTGCCTTTCGAAGATACCACCACGGTGACGATATTGTTTTTCCCGTCATAGGAGGGATGTACGAATAGCTCGTCTCCGGAGCCTTTTACCCGGAATATTTCTTTTTGGAACGTGTGGTCAAGGATCACGATGGAGGCGTTGTCTTCTTTGTCAACTTCCACGAATCCCCAGTTTCCCTCCACGGCAAAAGGGGCATACCTGTTTTGCCGGGTGGGGTAACGGTGATATTTCTTGTGACGTATATCGTAGCTGGCGAGTACCATTTTACCCCCGTGTTCCCAGCGGGGATGGTATTTATACTCGGACCACACGAGCGTTTCGTCCTGATAGGCAAATTTATAATCATACATGATTCCCGTTCGGGTGATGATCTCGTCCTTGTCCGGGTGTAGGATGACCAAGGCTCCTTCTTGAGCCAATCCTTCCTTGTAGGCAATGATTTGTCCGGTTGGGGTGGCTGTCGGGTAATGGTAGTTCGTGTATATCTTGTTTGCGGTCGTGATGGTATCGAATGAGTGGGGTACTTGGTCGGACTCTTGTTTCCATATTTGTTGGAGTTCGCTGAAGTTATCCCGGTAGAGCGTGCGTTTGGCATCACAATGGGTGTTGGCTTGTTTCACGCTGTCAGGATTGACGAAAAGGGACTGGAAATGACGGGATGACCAGATGGAGTCTCGTTTTTCGTTCATCGTGAGTTTGAGGCTGCGGGCAAAAGGCGTGATTCCGTAAGGACGTTTTCCAACCCGGGAGAGGGCATCTTGCCAGATGTCGGGACCGTAGTGAACACGGCTGTTCCCGACCATGTAATAACCAAGGGCGTAGTGGTTGGGAACAAAATCCTTGTAGGAGCCGAGGACGGCCTTGTAGTAGGTGTAAATCCCTTTTTCCGTGACCTGGGCTTTCATTTCATTGAGAAATTCGGGTGAACGTCCCCGTCCGCTTTTCCCGACAGAGGTTTCGAATACGGTGGCATCCCCTTCGAGGAACCACATGGGTACATATACCCCGATGACAGCCATCGTGATTTGCTCCCCGAAGATGTAATATAATGCTTTGGTGAAACCTTGGTTCACCTTGTCGTATTGTACAATGTGACGAAATTCATGAATACATAGGTGTTCCAGCCAAGCGTCGCTGACATCCTGCGGGGGAGCCGTGTAGAGTTCACTCTTTTTGGGAGCCCAGCCTGCGTTCCCGTTTGATACGCCACCATTAGCCCGTATGATCATGGACATTCTTTTGGGTTTGATGTCGAGGGTATTGGCGTGGGCGTATAGTTTCTCGTAAATATTTGCCAGGTATTGTGCATTATCCTCGAAGAAATCAGGGTAGATGATCTGGAAGTTATCCGTTTTGATTTGTCGCCAGCGGGTACTGCACGGGTCTTGTCCGAGATCGACAAATTGGGCTTTACCGGGGGTGACAAGTGTGAATATAAGTAATATACCTATTGTTAGGGAATTTAAGAAAAACGAGGTATGTTTGTGTTTCATATGTAGTAGCTTGTTGTTTATTTTTTTATAAAATTATTCCGCTAAAATAATTATTTTTTCCCACAATCTCCATCAAGAACAATTATCTTTGTACACGATGAGAGTATTAGAAAAGTTTACGATAAGAATAACGACCTCCCTTGTTCCCTCCTTGCTCGGGAGGGAAAACCGCTTGGTAATTAGCGTTCCTCTTGTGTAAAGAGGAGTTGGAGGGGAGGAGGCGGAAAGTTGAAAAAACTTGTAACTTGAAACTGTTTATGGATAGAATTGTTGAGTTGAGAAAGTTGTTGGAGTATTACAACTACCTGTATTATGTGAAGAATGAGCCGGTAATTACCGATCAGAAGTTTGATGAGTTAATGCATGAGCTGGAACGCTTGGAGGCGGAGCATCCGGAAATGTTTGATCCGAATTCACCGACGCAGCGGGTGGGGAATGATACGACGAATGAGTTTGTGCAGGTGGCGCATAAATATGGCATGATGTCATTGGCGAACACGTATAGCGAACAGGAAATCCGGGATTTTGATGAACGGGTGCGAAAAGGTATCGGGGGAGATGACGTGGAGTATGTTTGCGAGTTAAAGTATGACGGGACGTCTATCAGCCTGCGCTATGAAGATGGGAATTTGCAGGTGGCGGTGACGAGGGGTGATGGCGTGAAGGGGGACGATGTGACAACTAATGTACGAACCATTCGAACGGTTCCATTGCATATGCAGGGGGAGGATTATCCCGCGGAGTTCGAGATTCGGGGGGAGATTTTAATGCCTTTTGCCGTGTTCAATCGATTGAACGAGGAACGGCTGGAGGCGGGCGAGGCTTTATTTGCCAACCCGCGGAATGCGGCAGCGGGTACGTTGAAGTTACAGAATTCTTCCATTGTTGCCAAGCGGCAGTTGGATTGTTATTTATATTACGTGCCGGGAGAAATCACGCTGACCCCGACACATTACGGGAATTTAATGAAAGCGAGGGAATGGGGGTTTAATATTCCCCCGTATATCGGATTATGTCACAATATAGACGAGATTCTTGATTTTATTCACAAATGGGATGTGGAACGGAAGAATCTCCCAGTGCCGATTGACGGGATTGTGATTAAGGTGAACAGTATCAGGCTGCAGTTGCAGTTGGGATACACGGCGAAATCTCCCCGGTGGGCGGTGGCCTACAAGTTCAAGGCAGAGCGGGTGGAGACCCGGTTACTTAGCGTGGATTACCAGGTGGGACGTACCGGTTCGATTACCCCGGTGGCTAATCTGGAACCCGTTCATATTGCGGGGACTACCGTGAAACGGGCCTCTCTGCATAATGAAGATATTATCCGGGAACTGGATTTGCACCTACACGATATGGTGTACGTGGAGAAAGGGGGAGAGATTATCCCGAAGATTGTGGGGGTGGACGTGGAAAAGAGAGTGGCAGATGCCCCGGTAATCGAGTTTATTACGCATTGTCCGGAATGTGGTACTCCGTTGATTCGTAATGAAGGAGAGGCAAATCATTATTGCCCGAATGAGGATCACTGTCCTCCGCAGATTGCCGGGAAACTGGAACATTTCGTGAGTCGGAAAGCGATGGATATAGAGGGAATGGGGGGTGAAACCATTGATTTATTGCTGACGAAAGGGTTTATTCGGGATGTTGCGGATATTTATACTCTGCCGTCCCGTCGGGAGGAGTTGATCGGGTTGGAAAAGATTCTTTACCCGGAGAGTTACGTGATGACCAGTATTCCGTTGGGGAAAGTGATTTATGCTTTTGAGATCGGGATGAAGAATATGTCTGCCAAAAATGCGGATGTTTTGGCAGAACATTTCGGTAGTCTGACGAAATTGGCCGGGGCCTCGAAAGAGGAGTTGATGGCTGTCGGAAACCTGCAATTCCCCGGTGACCGGGAAAAGAATATCAATAAAATGCTGGAGTATTTCCGAATGCCATTTAATGAACCGCTGGAGCGTTTAAAGCAGGCCGGAGAAGTGGATATGCTGCCGTTGGATGTGGTGATTTACGCGTTGGATATACCCGGGATTGATTTTCATAAGGCTGAATTACTGTCTGTTAAGTTCGACTATGTTTATCGTCTTTACACGGCGACACTGGATGAGATTGCGGAGACTGACGAAATGTCACGTGAGGATGCCGAGCGAGTGTATCGTTTTTTACAGGGAAAAGAAAAGTTTATCCGGAAAATGAATACGTTGAGCGTGTATCGTTTACAAGAAAAATCGGTGGATAATCTTATTGCCGGAATCGAGAAATCGAAACAACGGAATTTGCCGGAATTCATTAATGCTCTGGGGATTCGCTATATCGGAGAGACAGCTTCGAGGAATCTGGCCCGTCATTTTAAGGACATCCGGAAGTTGATGGATGCGACGTTTGAACAGTTGACGGAGGTCGAGGATATTGGGGATCAGATGGCCGGTAGCATGATCCGTTATTTTGAAAGAACGGAGAACCGGGAGATGATGGAACGCTTTTTGCAATATGGTATTAGCGGGACAATACAGGAGGAAGAGGGTGAATCCGATCAGTTGGCCGGCACAACCTTCGTGATCACGGGAACTCTTTCGTTGCCACGTGAGCATTTTAAGGCAATAATCTTGAAAGCCGGGGGAAAAGTCAGTGATTCAGTGTCTAACAAGACGACTTATCTTTTGGCAGGGGAGAATGCCGGGAGTAAATTGCAAAAAGCACAGAAGTTAAATGTAACTATTTTGACCGAAAAAGAGTTTAATACATTAATGGGTTCATAAAGATTGGTATATTTTATACGTTGTAAATGCTTGTGGACTTATTTTGAATATTAAAGTATATAGTTTATCTTTACGATAAATAAAAAAGTAACAAGTAAAGCCGTGGAAGGGCGGCATTGAAAATATGGGAAAAGAAGATACGAGACGACTAAAACAGATCATGACTTCGGCAGGAGAGGAAGCAAAGCGACTGGGGAATTCTAAAATTTATCCGGAGCATTTGTTTTTGGGATTGTTGAAGTTGAGAAGTGGAAGGGCGATTGATATATTGATGTCTTTAGGGTTGGATTTTTACGAGGTGAAAGATAAGATAGAACAACGCCTGGAGGGGAAACGTTATAAATCCGATAAAGTGGAAAGTCTTGACTTTACATTAGCGGCGAATAGCGTGTTGAAACGTGTGTCCGACGAGGCGTGGGATCTGGGTGACGATGAATTGGACTCTGAACACGTGATGCTGGCAATATTGAAGAATCAAGCCGGCTTTGTGACGAAGTTATTTAAAACAATGAATATAGATTACGACATCTTTAAAGAGGCCGTGCTAAAAGAGAAGATGCGGATGCAATCCGAATTTAATGACGAGGGGGATGATCCGGAGGACGGAGACGATGAATCTTCCATGTATAATCCTTATCGTCAGGGAGGTCCTGTTTCTTCCAAATCCGATACTCCCGTACTGGATAACTTCGGGAATGACATCACGAAAGCCGCGGAAGAGGGGGCTTTGGACCCGATCGTGGGACGTGACCGGGAGATCGAACGTCTGGCACAGATCCTAAGCCGTCGTAAGAAGAATAACCCGGTGTTGATTGGTGATCCGGGGGTGGGTAAATCGGCCATTGCCGAGGGGCTTGCTCTGCGTATCGTTCAGAAGAAGGTATCACGGGTACTGTTTGACAAGCGAGTGATTTCGCTGGATATAGCTTCTATCGTGGCAGGTACGAAGTACCGGGGCCAATTCGAAGAACGAATGAAAGCGATTCTTGCCGAGCTGGCGAAGAACCGGAATATTATTTTGTTTATTGATGAGATTCACACGATTGTCGGGGCCGGAGGTTCCGGGGGTAATCTGGATGCGGCCAATATGTTGAAACCGGCGTTGGCTCGCGGAGAAATTCAATGTATCGGGGCGACGACGCTGGACGAGTATCGCCAGAATATAGAGAAGGACGGTGCTTTAGAACGTCGTTTTCAGAAGGTACTGGTGGAACCGACCTCGTTTGACGAGACGGTGGAGATTCTGAATAATATCAAATCCCGTTACGAGGATCATCATAACGTGCGTTACACGGACGAGGCCATTAAGGCCTGCGTGAAACTGACTACCCGTTATATTTCCGATCGGGCTTTACCGGATAAGGCGATTGACGCCATGGATGAGGCAGGATCAAGAGTACATATTTCCAATATAAACGTGCCGCCGATTATTGAACAGTTAGAGAAGGATGTGGAAGAGGTGAAGGAGAAGAAGAAAGAGGCCGTGAAACAACAGAATTTTGAGGTGGCAGCTGCTTTCCGGGATAAGGAACGGCAGTTGTTGAAACAATTGGAAGAAGAGAAAGTAAATTGGGAGCGGGATTTGCAGGAAAACCGGGTGACCGTGACCGAAGAGCATATTGCTGAGGTGGTGGCCATGATGACCGGAGTGCCGGTGAAACGTATTGCCAAGGCCGAGGGGATGAAGTTGTTGCAGATGCACGATGAATTGAGCGAAAGTGTTGTCGGACAGAAGGAGGCGATCGAGAAAATCGTGAAAGCCATACACAGGAATCGTGCTGGGCTGAAAGATCCGAATCGTCCGATCGGTTCATTTATTTTCTTGGGTCCGACGGGTGTCGGAAAGACACAGTTAGCCAAGGTGCTGGCCCGTTACTTGTTTGATACTGAGGATGCGTTAATCCGGATTGACATGAGTGAATACATGGAAAAATTTGCCGTGTCCCGACTGGTAGGAGCGCCTCCGGGGTACGTGGGATACGAGGAAGGCGGGCAGTTGACCGAGAAAGTACGTCGTAAACCGTATTCTGTCGTGTTGCTGGATGAGATCGAAAAGGCTCATCCGGATGTGTTCAACATTCTGTTGCAGTTATTGGACGACGGGCAGTTGACTGATAGTCTGGGGCGGAAAGTGGATTTCAAGAACACGATCGTGATCATGACTTCTAATATCGGTAGCCGTCAGTTGAAGGATTTCGGCCGGGGAATCGGTTTTGGTTCCCAGAATATGGAAGGAAATAGCGAGTATGCCAGAGGGGTTGTTCAGAAAGCGTTGAAAAATGCCTTCTCGCCGGAGTTCTTGAATCGTATTGACGATATTATCATGTTTAATCCTTTGACCAAAGAGGATATTTACAAGATTATTGATATTGAGTTGAAGAGTCTGTTCAAGCGGGTGAACGATCTCGGTTTGGTGATCACGATCTCGAAGGAGGCGAAAGACTTTATTATAGAGAAAGGATATGACCCGCAGTATGGGGCTCGTCCGCTAAAACGAGCTATCCAGAAATATCTGGAGGATGAGTTGGCAGAGGTGATTATTAAAGGAATAGCGGAAGGAACGGAACTGGATGTCGGTTATGATAAAGAAAACGATAAATTGATTATCACTGAGAAGGGAAATAAGTGAACGTGAAATCGTTTTAAAAAGAAAACAGCCGACTAGTATTTTGCAGTCGGCTGTTTTCTTTATATGAAGTAAAAGATTTATTTTTTGATTACCTTCTGTAAAGCATGTACCATGGGTTCCACGCTGAGGTTATTTCCCGTGGCTTGAATCATCCACTCGTTCGGGGTAAGACGTCCCAGTCGGTAAATACGATCGACTTCTTGAGCGAAGTTCTTGCCGTTGAGGTAATCTTCCAGTTGGAATTCGATGATTTGACCGAAGGCGTAAGCTGACAGATATAACGGATAACTGATCATGTGGGAATAAACGGCTAAAACTGTTTCATCTTTTTTGCCGAAGACGGGGGCATAGTATTTATTCCATATTTCTTTTGACAGGTTGATAGAGGCTTCTTTTAGCTGTTCGGCTGTCGCATTCGGGTTCGTGTACAGCCATTCCCAAATGGAGATGTCGAGCATGGAGACTCCCATGATTTCGTACAGGCTCCAAAATTTGTCAAGAATGTCCATTTTGTCTTTTTCCGGGTCGTTGTTTTCGATACCCAATAGTTGCAGATCCCGTTTTTGGAACACGAAAGCAAGTGCTTCTGTGAAAGCCGTGTTGGGAACTCCGGCCATCATGAAATTGTCTACATTGTACATGGAAATGGTTTGTTCCACGTTGTGGCCGAATTCGTGAACAGCGATATTGTATCCCTTGTAATTCATTCCTTCTGCGGGAATACGGGTACGAAGATGGGACTGTTGTCCCTTCATGGCGGCACCCCACGCGTGTCCTGATCCTCGCGCGGCATCTACGGCTATTTTATCACAAATTTCATTTGCTCTTTCGTGGGTGAAACCCAAATGTGTGAGCAGGGAGGGGAGTCCAGCCTTGAAAGCCTCTGCATTCGGGTAAAGTTTTTGTATCTGGGCATCCAGCTTGGCCTCGTCCAGATTACTACGAGGTTTGAATCCATCGTACCAAATGTCGTATGCTTTCAGTTTGCGGCCTAAACGTTTGGAAATAATCTTGCCGACTTCTTTCAATTCCGGAGAAGTGAGAAATTGGGTGAAAAGAGCTTTTACATCTTCTACCGATACTTCCATTTCTCCCGAAAACTTTCGTTCAATGAAATTCTTGCCGGCATAAGGGTCTATGGCTTTCATGGCGTGAAAGTTATTCAACATACGTTGATAACGTTCTGTTGCCTCTGGGGTTCCCGTGGCAGTTTGTCCGTTTTGAGTGAGAGTGTTCGTGTAAGGATTCCAGTCGTAAGCTCCGGAATTGATGACTTGCACGGGGATCTCCTGCGAGATAATCCGTTTCATGACCTCATAAACCGTACGTTGCTTGTCCAAACCTTCTTTCCCTTTGTTGTAGTTGGCTTTGATTTCGTCTCTCAAATTCCAATGAGTAAGCAAAATTTTATCTTCGGGGAAAAGCTTTTGTCCTTTGGCGTTTAGCACGTGGCCCATATAAATGTTGTAACTTGAAATATACACGTCTGCATCACTTTCCGCTTTCACACCAGCTTGGATTAGTTCTGCCGGAACCCGTTGGGTAAACACGTCTCCGAGGCGAGCATAGGCCCAAGCCATACGGTCGTTACCTAGTTTTTCTTTTTCCTGTAAAGGTACTTCCGGGAAATTGAGGGCAATGATAAAGCCGATTTTGTTGTTGTAAAAATCATTAATCAAATGAGAGCCGGGACTGTAAGCTCCGAACATGGGATCTATGTCATGAAGAGGGCCGTTGTCCTGATGCAAGTTTAATTGAAGTTGGAGCGTGATTTCGTTAAAATGTCCCCATAAAGCCTCGAAGTAATGACTTACCTTTTGGAATACCTGTTGTTTTTGTTCCGGGTCGGTGATATAGTTTTTCACGCAAAATTCTTGGAATTCGGAGTCGGCGCCATCTTGTGGTTGCCAAAGGTGGGCAACTTGTCGTACTCCGGTTTCGATGGCGGTTGTGTTAGTAACTCCTTTTGCCTGAATGTTGGTAATGGTGGCTTGAATTGTTTTCTCTGGGATTGCAGCTTTTGTCAAGAATCCCGAGAATAGGCATACCAGTAATAACGAGTGTTTCATAACCGTTTAAATTTATAAATTTGAGGGGCTGTAAAACTACAGCCCCTCGATTTGGTTTATTGATTTAGTAGTTGGAAATATACAATGTCTTCCCAGCCATTTCCCCGGCGGAGCCAGTTTTTCCGGTATCCGGTCTGTACAAAACCGAGTTTCTCGAAAAGTTTGCGGCTACCAATGTTTCCGCTGGGGACGCTACTGTAAATCTGGTTTAGTCCCAGTGTTTCGAAACAATAGTCGATCATCAGACGGATAGCGGCTGTTGCGAACCCCTGTTTTTGGTTTTCAGTATTGTGGATCATGATTCCGATACCGGCACGTTGATGATATGGATCGAAATCATAGAGATCAACTAATCCAATCCGGGCATTTGTATCCACTCTTTCAATCATCAAGCGAAGTTGCTTGGTGGTATATATATCCAGATGACAAGTTTCGATGTATTTCTTTAACGTGAACAGGGAGAAGGGGGTAAGCGTGTCACTGACTTCCCATAAATCCATATCATTTTCCCATTGATACAGACATTCTAAGTCTTCAGGTTCTAAAGCTCTTAAGCGAATGATGTCATCGTTTATCATAGTTGCTATTTTATAATTTTTTTGAATAAGTAGTATTATTTGTCGCTTTCAAATATAACACTTTTTGGTATTAGTTGGTGTTAACACGGTGAAAAAAATAGGTAGGAAGATAAATCTTGCGACTTTTAAAACTATCTTTGTCGGGAAAGATAAACAGGTATCATCATAGAGCAATATTCATGTATAATTTACTGACCATCTTAGGGGCTACGGCCACGGGAAAGACCTCTTTAGCGGTACGTTTGGCTGCAGAATTGAAAGGAGAGATTATTTCAGCCGATTCGAGACAAATTTATCGTGGTATGGATCTCGGTACGGGGAAGGACCTAGACGAGTATGTCCACGAAGGTACGTCTGTGCCTTATCATTTAATTGATATTGCCGACGCTGGGTTTCGTTTTAATCTGTTCATGTATCAGCAGGAGTTTTTAAAAGAGTGGCAGGATTGTGAACGTAGGGGTGTTTTCCCTGTGTTGTGCGGGGGAAGTGGTTTGTACGTGGAATCCATTTTGAAAGCTTACCGGATGACTCCTGTTCCGGAAAATCCCGAATTACGGGAACGGTTGGCCTGTAAGTCGTTGGCGGAATTATCCAATATATTGTCTTCCTATCGTTCCTTGCACAACACGACGGATACGGACACGGTAAAGCGGGCGATTCGGGCTATTGAGATTGCCGAGTATTATACTACACATGAACCCGTGAAAGGGGAGTTCCCGGAGATCCGATCTTTGATTGTCGGAGTTCTGTTTGATCGTGAGACTCGTCGAAAGCGGATTACAGAACGTTTACATGCCCGCTTGCAGGCAGGAATGATTGATGAGGTGAAAGGGTTGCTTGATCGGGGAATAAAACCGGAAGACTTGATATATTACGGGCTAGAGTATAAATACCTTACCTTGTATCTTACCGGAGAGTTGACTTATGACGAGATGGTGGAGCAATTGAATATTGCCATTCATCAGTTTGCCAAGCGACAAATGACTTGGTTCCGTAAAATGGAACGGGATGGGTTCGAGATCAAATGGCTGGATGGAAATATGCCTTTGGATGAGAAGGTCGAACAGGTGAAAGAGTGGCTTTATTAATTTTAGATTTTAGATTCTAAATTGAAATGACATGATTACGTTATCATTTAAATCATCCAATCTAAAACCAGCAAGGCCCCGTAAATTGGAATCTAAAATCTAAAATTTGAAATAGATAATCTCATTTCGGGCGAACTAATCATGACAATGGCAACTACAATCGTGGCCGTGATCGTGATGATGTTCTTCTTCATTCTCTTCTTCTTTAAGGAGCATTTCTTCTAAATGGGGGATGGAACCTTCCAGTAAGAAGGCATTGTCTTCATTACTTTCGGATTTTAAGCGTTGTATGGCTATGTGAATTTTTTCTTCCGGGATGTTACCGTGTAGGTTTTCAATGACGGTGGAGGCTTCTAATGCCGCAATGAAGTCTTCATGTAATAACATATCAACAAACACGTCCAGATATTCCGAAAAGTCGATAGCTGATTCCCAACATATGCGTAATAAATTGGCTTTTCCGCTACCATCGGGAGCGTTGGTTAATTTATCCATTAATATCGTTTTGAAATCAGATTCTTTTACGTCCGAGAGTAAGGCCGTGAGGTTGGTAATGGTGTTCGTGTCCTGACTTTGTAACAGGATGTCCAGTAATTCGGGGACGATAGAAATATCACCTTCTTGTTTGATTTGTTCAATGGCCCCTCTAACGATGTCCATGTCATTGCTGGACAACTGTTTCAATATATCTTGTTTGTTTTCCATGTGTTTCTAAATATTTGTATCCAATACTTTTTCGGGTATTGGATACAAATATAAGGATCATTTGCGGGATTTCTTCGCTCTGGGGTGGAAATTTGTGATTGTATCCCGAAGATATGAGTTATCCAGGTGTGTGTAAATCTCCGTTGTCAGAATAGATTCGTGTCCCAGCATATCTTGAACTGTACGAATGTCGGCACCACCGTTTACCAAGTGAGAGGCAAATGAGTGACGGAAGGTATGGGGGGATACTACTTTATTCAAGCCGGCACGGAGTGCTGTTTCTTTGATAATATTGAATATCATCACGCGGGAAAGAGATTTTCCCATCTTGTTTAAAAAGAGAATGTCCTCGAATCCTCTTGCTTTTTTCATTTTGTCGCGATCTTTTTTCAAATAGCAACGGATTTCGTCTTTTGCTTTCGCTCCCAGTGGGACTATCCGTTCCTTGTTTCCTTTTCCTTCGATTTTGATGTATCCTGTTCGGAAGTTAATTTGTGATAACTTCAAGTTGACAAGTTCAGATACGCGCAAACCGCAAGAATATAATGTTTCGAGGATTGCTTTATTACGTTGTCCTTCTTGTTTGGTCAGATCCACGGCGTTAATCATGGCTTCAATTTCTTCGACGCTGAGGACACTAGGAAGGGTTCGTCCAATTTTTGGTGCATCAAGCGAGTTTGCCGGGTTAAGTCCGATGGCTCCATCGTATAACAAATACTTGAAGAAAGATTTGATACTAGATATACTTCTAGCCTGTGTACGAGGAGTAACCCCAGTGTCTTTCAAGGCGGAAATATACTCGTTTAATACGTCATAGGACACTTCTTTGGGATTCAATGAGGGTGTCCGTTGTTCACAATAGGCTCCCAGCTTTCTGATGTCATTCAAATAAGCTTCCACCGAGTTGGTTGATAGTGATTTTTCTAAAATCAAATAAGTCCGAAAACTATCTATCGTTTCGTTCCAAATCATTTTTAGCTGTGTTACAAAATAAATAATACAAATTCTAATTCACCACTTTAAACCTATCTCAAGAGTATTCTGATAGATTTTGCCAGATAAAGATATAAGTTTTTTCTTTGAGTTGTAACAGTTTTGTCAAGTTTAACACTCATAATTTTTATTATTAGGCCTTGTAATCGAAATTTAATACCTAAATCCGGTTTGAAATATCCGGTTTCATCGTTTTTTTGTTAATTTTGTATTCAGTAAAAACGGTGAATATGAAGATATTGATTTTAAATGGTCCCAATCTTAATCTTTTGGGAATCAGGGAAAAAAATATTTACGGGGAAACTTCTTTTGAGGAGTACTTGTCGGGGCTGAGAGATTTCTACACAGGGGTCGAGATCGATTATTACCAGTCGAATGTGGAGGGGGAGCTTATCAATAAAATTCATGAAGTGGGATTCTCCTATGACGGGATTATTTTGAACGCTGGAGCTTACACGCATACTTCGATTGCTATTGCGGATGCTATTTCGGCAATTCCCTGTCCCGTGATCGAGGTTCATATTTCTAACACGGCAAAACGGGAAGTATTTCGTCATGTTTCTTTCCTAACACCTGTTTGCCGGGGGGTAATTGCCGGTTTCGGATTGAAATCCTACGAGTTGGCGTTACAGGCTTTCATGTGAACAGTTTTGCCGCATTACAGGTCGGCAAGTTACAGGTTACAAGATGGAGAAATACACAAAGAATAACTATTATTATTAATGATATGAAGAAGACTAAGATTGTGGCTACCATATCTGACAAAAGATGTGAGGTAGAGTTTTTAGAGAAGTTATATCGTGCCGGGATGAACGTGGTACGGTTAAATACAGCTCATCAGGATATGGAGCAGGCGTTGAAGGTTGTGGAGAATGTTCGGAAGGTTTCGGATAATATAGCCATCTTGATTGACACAAAAGGGCCGGAGGTGAGAACGATGCTTATGGATGAACCGATGCACGTGGATCGGGGAGAAACGATTTACCTGACGGGTGACCCGGAACTAAAGATGGAAGGGAAATTAATTCACGTGTCCTATCCTTATTTTGCAGAAGATATAAAAGTAGGTGACAAAGTTCTTGTGGACGATGGAGATGTAGAATTAGTCGTTGTTGAGAAAAAGGATCATTATCTGGAAATGATGGTGACAAACGAGGCCGTTATTAAAAATCGTAAGAGCGTGAACGTGCCGGGAGCTTCTTTAAAATTGGAATCGTTGAGTGATAAAGATCGGGCGTTTATTGATTTTGCGATAGATAATAACCTGGATTTTATAGCTCACTCTTTCGTGCGCAATAAAGAGGATGTTATGGCGATACAGGCTATTCTGGATGCCCGGGGAAGTAAGATCAAGGTCATTGCTAAGATCGAGAATCAAGAGGGTGTGGATAATATTGATGAGATTCTGGATTACGCTTACGGGGTGATGGTTGCCCGCGGAGATTTGGGGATTGAGATCGAGGCTGAGAAAATCCCTAAGATTCAACGATATATAGTTAAAAAATGTATTGAGAGTAAGAAACCCGTGATTATTGCCACGCAGATGTTACACACGATGATTGAGCATCCTAGGCCGACTCGTGCGGAAATCAGTGATATTGCGAACGCCATTTATATGGGTACGGATGCGATCATGTTAAGCGGGGAAACAGCTTACGGAGCATATCCTGAGGAGGCGGTAACCGTGATGCGTGAAGTGGCAGAGGAGAACGAGGGAACAGTTCCACCGGATGCGGGGAGAAGTTTGGTCCGTATAAATAACGAGATTACGGCAGCGTTGGCTCGTTCGGCAGTGAAAACAGCATTGATGTTACCGATTAAGGCGATTGTGGTTGACACGCTTTCCGGACGTACAGCCCGTTATCTGTCGGCCTTCCGGAGTGACTTGCCTGTTTACGCCCGGTGCTATAATGAACGGGTTATGCGTGAATTGGCACTCTCGTTCGGGGTGTATCCCTATTATACTGAAAAACCGATGTCACGGGATGAATTCATGAATGATCTGCCAGAAATGTTGATGCAGAATGGCATTAAGGCTGATGACTACGTGGTGGTTGTTGGGGGAAGTTTCGGGCATGGTAAAGGAGCCTCGTTTATTGAGGTATGTAAGATCGGGGAAATCCGTTAGGTTGATTTTAGATTTTAAATTTTAGATTGAATTCTTAAATCTCTCAATCTAAAATTTAAAATCTAAAATTTTATCAATGTTTGTCTTTCAAGATGTCCCGGATTTCAGTCAATAGTACTTCTTCTTTCGATGGGGCAGGAGGTGCGGTTGGTGCCGGGGTTTCTTCTTTTTTCGTTCTTAATTTATTCATGAATTTGATGGCGATAAAGATTGAGAATGCAATAATCAAAAAGTCGATTGTTGTTTGAATAAAGTTTCCATAGTTGAGGGTGACGGCTTCGACCATTTTTCCCGTAACCTCGTTCATGTGGGCTTTTTGTAACACGATGTGTAAATTGGAAAAATTCATGCCACCGATAAGCATTCCGATAGGGGGCATGATGATGTCACTGACCAATGATGATACGATTTTTCCGAATGCACCACCGATAATGATACCGACGGCCATATCTACCACATTTCCTTTCAAGGCAAAAGCTTTAAATTCATCTAAGAGTTTCATGTTCTGATTCGTTTTATAATTTAAGTGTTTGAACGTTTAAACATTTAAAATGTTCTAAATTTCTACGGTAAAATTACATTAATTCTCGTAACTTTGTAAACGTTTAATTGTTGTCAATGGAAAAGGAAAGTCGGGAAAAGCAAATATATAGGGTTACAATTGTCGGTTCAATTGCTAATTTCTTTTTGTTGGTGTTTAAGTTCGTGGCGGGAATATTGGGACAAAGTAGTGCTATGATTGCGGATGCCGTACATTCTTTGTCAGATTTCGTGACGGATATTATCGTGCTGGTTTTCGTGAAAGTTTCTGCTAAACCGAAGGATACGGGACATGATTACGGGCATGGTAAATATGAGACACTGGCAACTGTAATTATTGGGATCGTTTTGTTAATAGTTGGAACAGGGATTTTTTGGAATGGGTTGAATCAGATATTTGCTTTTTATCGGGGGGAGAAGTTGGAGAGTCCCGATTTAATAGCCTTGATCGCCGCTCTTGTTTCGATCGTGGTGAAAGAAATCCTGTATCGTTACTCGGTTATCGTGGGGCATAAGGTGCAAAGTCAGGCTGTTGTGGCGAATGCTTGGCATCATCGTTCGGATGCATTCTCGTCTATTGGTACCGCATTGGGGATTGCCGGGGCGATTTTTCTGGGGAAAGACTGGCGGGTACTTGATCCGATTGCAGCCGTTGTAGTGAGTGTTTTTATCGTGAAGGTGTCCATTCAGCTCTTGATACCTTGTTTAAATGATTTATTAGAGCGCTCTTTGCCGGAGGAGATCGAGAAGGAGATAATCACGATAATAGATGAAGACTCGCAAATAAAAGATCCTCATAATTTGAGAACTCGTCGGATCGGTAGTGACTTTGCTATTGAAGTGCATATCCGTTTGCAGCCGGATATGACTGTCAGGGAAGCTCATGTGGTTGCTACCGGGATCGAGAATCGTTTGAGGGCTAAATACGGATCACGTACTCACGTGGCCGTGCATGTGGAACCTGTGAAAAATGAATAGATATAGATGAGAAGAACGGTGTGGTATTACACGATAGCGTGCGTGTTGTTGATATTGGTTGAGGCTTGTAAGGAAAACGAAAAGAGTAAAAAGCCTTTTGTTTATTTTAAAAATTACCAGAGAACTTTTAATGATTTAAATGACAGGCATCTGTCATCCGCCAAGCGATTGGGAATTACTCCATTGAAGTCGTCGGAGGATTTGAGTAAGGCAGACTGGAATTTAAAAGAGATTAAATCCTGCAAATTGTTTCAGGTGGATAAATTAACACATTCGGAGCCTTATCTTGTACCGGAGGCCTGTGATTTATTGGCTGATATTGCCCGGAATTTTAAAGACTCTCTGTATCAGAAAGGCCTGCCTTCCCATAGTATTATCGTGACAAGTGTGTTACGAACGGGGTCCAGCGTGAAGAAGTTGCGGAAGAGTAATGGAAATGCCAGCGCCAATTCCGCTCACGTGTACGGGACTACTTTTGACGTGGCATATACGCGTTTCAAGAAGGACGGGCGTAAAGACGCCCCGGAGGAAAAGTTGAAAAGTGTGTTAGCCGACGTGTTGCAGGATTTGCGTTTGCAAAAGAAATGTTACGTTCGTTACGAGTTTAAGCAAGGTTGTTTTCATATTACAGCGAGATAACATAATCGTAAGATTGTTTATACTTTATTCTGTATCACGTTATTCTTTATTTTTTTATTTTTGCGGCGATAAAGAAAAACGTGTATGAAGAAGAGTCTTATTGCTTTAGCTTTTGGTACGCTTGGTCTTGGAATAGCCGAGTTTGTGATGATGGGAATATTGCCTGATGTGGCTCGAGACTTAGGAATCAGTATCGCTACAGCCGGTCATTTGATTTCGGCTTATGCTTTGGGAGTTTGTGTCGGGGCTCCCATGTTGATCTTGGCACGCAGGTATCAGTTAAAGTATATCTTGATGTTTTTGGTGGGAGTAATGATGCTGGGAAATGTTTGTGCGGCTCTATCTCCTAATTACTGGGTAATGCTTGTGGCCCGTTTCATTTCGGGATTACCGCATGGGGCTTATTTCGGGGTGGCATCTATTGTCGCCGAGAAGTTAGCGGATAAGGGGAGAGGGTCAGAGGCGGTATCTATCATGATTGCGGGAATGACGATCGCTAATTTGTTCGGGGTACCGCTGGGGACGGCTTTAAGTGCCTCGATTTCCTGGCGTTTGACCTTCTTGCTCGTTGGATGTTGGGGCGTTATCATTCTTTATTATATGTGGCGTTGGGTGCCACGGGTAGAAAATTTGCCGGATACTGGTTTGAGGGGGCAGTTCCGTTTTTTGAAATCTCCGGCACCTTGGTTGATTCTGGGGGCAACGTTGTTGGGTAATGGGGGAACCTTTGCTTGGTATAGCTACGTGACACCCTTACTAACGAATATTGCCGGATTCCCGGCTCGTATGATCACGTTTCTTATGGTGCTTGCCGGTTTTGGAATGGTGGTGGGAAATCTGGCAGGGGGACGTTTGTCCGATCGGTTTTCCCCGGGACGAGTGGCTGCCTTTGCACAAGGAATGATCTGTGTTGCATTGCTTTTTATTTTTTTCTTCGCTCATATATCTTGGTTGGCAGTGGGGTTGATGTGTTTGTGTACAGCCGGTCTGTTTGCAGTTTCGAGCCCACAGCAGGTGTTGCTAATTCGTTATTCAAAAGGAGGGGAGATGTTAGGTGCGGCTAGTGTACAGGTGGCATTTAACTTGGGAAATGCGATCGGTGCTTATGTTGGGGGATTACCTTTGCAAGCTGGAATGAGTTACTCTTACCCGGCACTAGTGGGTGCGCCTTTTGCATTTGTCGGGTGTCTTTTGTTGGTAACTTTTTTCCGAAAATATGAACGTCATGCGATTTGATATAGTCCGGTAATAGGCTCAATCTTGCTTGTACTACAATCTCTCCGGTGTCTCGTTGATGTCCGGATTGTATTTGAAGGTAAAGTTTGGGAAAAGTTAGCCTTCTGCGTCGGTAACTTATCGGTAACTTATCGAAGAGTTACGGGTGAGATACAGGTGAAACACATAAGAGACAGCGGAGTATGTATTATTAAAAAGAATCATTATCTTTGTCGGCCGAAAAAATGCATTCCACGAGTGTGGGTGCTGGCAGGTTAGGTAATAATTAAAATGACAAAAATATAATGGGTTTACAATGTGGAATAGTCGGTTTACCAAACGTGGGGAAATCGACGTTATTTAATTGTTTGAGTAATGCGAAGGCGCAATCGGCAAATTTCCCTTTTTGCACGATCGAACCGAACGTGGGTGTGATTACCGTGCCGGACGAGCGACTGAATAAATTGGTCGAGTTGGTACAGCCTCAAAATGTGGTACCTGCCGTGGTGGAGATCGTGGATATTGCTGGGTTAGTAAAAGGTGCGAGTAAAGGTGAAGGTTTAGGAAATAAATTTTTGTCTAATATCCGGGAAACGGATGCTATTATTCACGTGTTACGTTGTTTTGATGATAATAATATCGTACACGTGGATGGTAATGTCGATCCGATCCGGGACAAGGAGACGATTGATACAGAGTTGCAGTTGAAAGACTTGGAAACGGTGGAAAGCCGTTTGGCAAAAGAGGAGAAGAAAGCTCAGACCGGAGGGGATGCAAAGGCGAAACGTCTGGTCGAGGTGTTGCATTTATATAAAGATGCGTTGGTGCAGGGAAAATCCGCTCGTTCCGTGCAATTAAACGATTTACAGCAGGAGGCCGCGAAAGAGTTGATGTTGCTGACGAATAAACCTATTTTGTACGTTTGTAACGTGGATGAGGCGTCTGTTGTGACGGGAAATAAATACGTGGATGCCGTGCGGGAAGCCGTGAAGGACGAGGGGGCAGAAGTATTGGTGATCGGTGCCGCTATCGAGGCGGATATTGCCGAGTTGGACACGTACGAGGAGAAACAGTTGTTCTTGCAGGATCTAGGACTGGAGGAAGCCGGGGTGAATAAATTGATTCGTACGGCTTATAAGTTATTGAATTTGCGTACTTATTTCACGGCAGGCCCGAAGGAAGTGAGGGCGTGGACTTTTAAGAACGGGATGAAAGCCCCGCAGACTGCCGGGATTATTCACACGGATTTCGAGAAAGGGTTTATTCGTGCAGAAGTGATCAAATACGAGGATTTTATTGCTTTGGGATCCGAGGCAAAATGTAAGGAAGCCGGGAAAATGTCCGTGGAAGGAAAGGAATACGTGGTGCAGGACGGGGACATGATGAACTTCCGTTTTAACGTGTAACGAGGATTTGGTTTTATCTTTTATAAAGATGATATTAAAGAAACTTTTTGGATTTGATCCCAGCGTGATGAAGGTAAAGACAGAAATCATGGCTGGGGTCACTACTTTTTTAACGATGTCGTATATTCTTGCCGTGAATCCGGATATTCTTTCGGCGGCATCGATGGACCGGGGAGCCGTGTTCACGGCTACAGCTTTGGCAGCATCGTTTGCCACGTTGGTAATGGCTATTTTGGCGAAATTACCTTTTGCCTTGGCTCCGGGTATGGGGTTGAACGCTTTTTTTGCCTTTACGTTAGTGCAGGGCATGGGATATTCCTGGGAGAGTGCCTTAGCTGCTGTTTTTATCGAGGGGCTAGTGTTTATCCTGTTGACCGTGTTTAATATACGGGAGTTAATAGTGAATGCTATTCCCGAAACGTTGAGACACGCCATATCTGTTGGAATTGGTTTGTTTATTGCTTTTTTGGGATTACAAAAGGCCGGGTTGATCGTGGCTAATCCTGCAACATTTGTTTCTTTAGGCGAGTTTACTCCATCGACGTTGTTGGCGGTAGGAGGAATTGTTATCGGAGGTGTGTTGGTTGTACGGAAAGTGAAAGGGGCTCTTTTCTATGCGATTGTGGCGGTCACGTTATTAAGTATTCCTTTGGGGATTACCCGGATACCGGAAGGCTTTTCTTTAGTATCGATGCCTCATTCTCTGGAGCCGGTCTTTTTCAAGCTAGATTTTCATTCTTTGTTGTCCCCGAATATGTTGATTGCGATTTTCTCGCTCGTGTTCATGGATATTTTTGATACTTTAGGAACATTGGTCGGTACGGCAAATAAAGTAGGGATGGTGAAACCTGACGGGAGTATCCCGAAGTTGAAACCTGCGATGATGGCAGATGCCGTGGGAACAACGGTCGGGGCTTTACTCGGAACGTCAACCACAACGACTTACGCTGAAAGTACTGCTGGTATAGCCGAAGGTGGGCGTTCCGGTTTGACAGCTGCTGTTGTTAGTGGGTTGTTCATTGTCGCTTTGTTCTTTGCCCCGTTCTTTTTGTTGGTTCCGGGTATCGCTACAGCAGGGGTATTGGTGATCGTGGGGAGTTTTATGTTTGATGCGGTGAAGAAAATACGTTTTGATGATATGACTGAGGCTTTTCCTGCTTTTGTGACCATTATTATGATGCCGTTGACTTACTCGATTGCCGAGGGTATTGTGTTGGGGTTGTTGACTTATGTGTTGCTTAAGTTGTTTGCAGGTAAATATCGAGAGTTAAATCTCACGATGTATATACTCTCGATATTGTGTATTTTGAAATACGTATTTGTCTAGGTTATTCAATATCTTCCAGTTCCCGGTTTGCCACGTAGCCCCGCCATTTTTCAATGAGCTGTTGAATGTCCTGTGGTATTTCGGAATTGAAGTCCATCCATTTGCCCGTTCCCGGGTGTTCAAAACCAAGGGTTTTGGCATGTAATGCTTGTCGGGGACAGAGAGCGAAACAATTTTGTACGAATTGTTTGTACTTCGTGAATGTGGTGCCTTTCAGGATTTCATTACCACCGTATTCCGGATCATTGAATAGCGGATGTCTGATTGATTTGAAATGAGCCCGGATTTGGTGGGTACGTCCGGTTTCCAGCACGCATTCCACGACATTCACGTAACCCAAACGTTCCAGCACGTGATAGTGAGTCACGGCGTGTTTGCCGTAGTCGCTACCTTCCGGGAATACACCCATGATTTTTCGGTTAGAGATACTCCTTCCGATGTTACCGATAATCGTTCCGTTATCATTTTCCAAGTTTCCCCAACATACGGCCACGTATTTCCGACTAGAGGTTTTATGGAAAAATTGGGAAGACAATTTGGTTTTGGCTTCTTCCGTTTTGGCAATGACCAACAGGCCGGAGGTGTCCTTGTCTATCCGGTGAACCAGTCCAGGGCGGGGATCGTTCTCTTTGAATAACGGATTCCCTTTCAAGTGCCATGCCAAAGCGTTTACGAGAGTCCCCGTATAATGCCCGTAGGAAGGATGTACCACCATACCCGGTTCTTTGTTAATGACCAGCAGATAGTCGTCCTCGTACACGATATTTAAAGGAATATCTTCCGGTATGACCCGTATTTCCCGTTTTGGGTGGGGGAGCATCAAGGTGACAATGTCTTTGGGTTTTACCCGGTAATTGGATTTTACCGGTTTATTATTGACCTGTACACATTGGGCTTCTGCAGCTTCCTGTATTTTTGTGCGGGATACGTTAGGTAACCGATCGACCAGAAACCGATCGATACGCAGTAAATTTTGGCCGGGATCAACTTCCAGACGGAAATGTTCGTACATTTCTTGCTCTTGTTCCGGTTCGTCCTCGCCCAGTTCTTCTAAATCTTCTACTTCTTCTTCTATCATGGTTGTAGCTCCTCAATGGACAGGGAGTCCAGTGCCATTATTTTTTCTTTATCTTTCGTGAGGTAGAGCGTGATGTCTCCCCCCATTTTCATCGTCATATTTTCTTCGAATTCAGGCTCTTGCTGGTATATAATTGCCATGAATTGGTCCGCCTCGGTTTTGATCGTGTTGTCGGGCAGTATTTCACCCACGTTTAAGAATGCCTGCAATAGTATGGCTTTTGCCTCTGCCAGTGTTTTTCCCACTAATGATGGGATGGCTACTTGGTCGTTGGACGTGTTCCCGTTTCCGAGTACAATATCCACCGTTTCTCCTTTTTGTATCAAACTATTGGGTTCGATGATGTTTCCCTCGTATTTGAAATCAAGTACTAGGTTTTTGAAGTTGGAAGGAATGTATTCGATTCTTCCAACGTTGAGTCCCAAGTTCTTCAAGCGTTGCAAGGATTGACGGAAAGCCATGTTGCGAAGGTTCGGGAAAATGATTTTTTCCGGGGCATTGGCGTTGATGGTCAGTTGAATGGCCCGGTTGTTTTTCACGTGAGCATTTGGTGACGGGAATTGTTCCACGATAGTTCCTGGTTTGGCATTGTTGTCATAGATAGAATCGATGACAAGGATTTGCAAATTCTTTTCTTTGGCGAAAGGTTCCGCCTCGTCGGGAGTGAGTCCCCGGAGTTCGGGAACAGTAATATAATAACCATGATTCGTGTATTTCTCCAATCGATTCAACACGATATACCCGATCAGGAACAACACGATGCAGGCTACGGCTATGTTGATCAATAACACGATGATATGTCCTTTTTTAAAGAAACCCATAGAGTGTATAACGTTTGTAAATTTATAAAACTTGCCGGGTTCATCACTACTGAACACAGGCAGTACTGGTATTGAAATACCTTAACTTTGCAAAAATAGCAGAGATTTTTCAATTATCACTACTATTTTACTATTTTTGCTTTGAAAATAAGAAGTGATAAAGATGGTAAGATTCATTTTAGTATTCTTGTTGCTGGGTTTGACGGGTTATGTCGGGGCGCAGGAAATCAAGATAGAGAAATCGACAGAGAAAATCGTGTATCAAGGAAAGTCCTATTATCTCCATACGGTGAAAGCCAAGGAAACGCTTTTTTCCATATGTAAGGTTTACGGTGTCTCCGTGGATGAAGTGAAAGCATTAAATGATAAGAGTGACAACGCCCTTTCGATCGGGGATGTGTTGAGAATTCCAGTGGTCGAACCTTTTAAATCTATTGATGATAAGTTTTATTATCACCGGATGAAACCGAAAGAGACGCTATATTCTCTTTCCCGGAAGTTTAATATCAAGATGAAACGAATTCTGAAAGATAATCCGGAGTACGACGTGAGCCGACCGATCGCAGAAGGTGCTGTTGTGAAATTGGCATTGAGGCAGATTGACCGAAACGTGTTGGAGGCTGAATTACGCTGGGAAAAACGTCAGGCGAAAGAGGTTCAACAAGCCCGGTGTGAAGAGATGGAAAAATACAAGGAAAGTCATTCGAATACATTCCCGCCTGCCCGCGATTCATTGGAAGGAATGGTGCAGCAGGTTGTGGGTGATACTGTGTTTGTTATTCCCGAAGTTGCTCATGAGCAACGCCACTTGAAAGTTGCTCTTATGTTGCCTTTGTACGTGAAGGAAAACAAGTTGCCCTTATCCGAGGAGGAAATTCCGGTGGACACGCTGGGAGTGAATATACGGAATGAGCGTTGGCGTTTATCTTCTCGTACGGAACCTTTCCTGCAATTTTATCAGGGGGTATTGATGGCCGTGGATAGTTTGAAACGGCTGGGATACACGATCGATTTGTATGTTTATGACACGGAACGTGATCCCAATACCGTGCAACGTTTGGTAGGGGAATTGAATTTGTTATCTCCGGATTTGATTATCGGTCCCGTGTATGCGAACACGTATAAGGCGGTTGCCGAACAGCTAGGAAACCGGACGATTCCGATGATTTTCCCGCTTTCTTCACGGGGAGGAGATTTAGTCCGTTTCCCGAATTTCGTGCAGTTGAATACGTCTACGGTTTCTCTGGTAGAAGAGATGGCGGACTGGATTGTTGCAAATGGTACGCAGGCTCATCTGATAAATATCATTCCGGATGGGGGAGTCCGCACTGGGGATGAGAGTCGTTTAACGGATTTGGTACGAATTCGCTTACAGGCGAACGGGATGGAAGATATGACGAATTGTCAATGGCGGCCTCAAATGCATTTGGATTCATTACGCAAGGTCATGAGGCTGGGAGTGGAAAATATGATCTTGTTTCCAACTATAAATGAAGCGGCGGCCAGTCGGACGTTGCCCGTGTTGTCAGCACTGGCAGATCAGTTCCGGATCACGGTAATTGGTTTCCCCGATTGGTTGAAATTTACTTCTATCGACGAGGAAGTGTTATTTAAGTTGAACGTGAAGATGATGGCGAATAGTTACGTGGATTATCAAGGTGATGTGGCCAAAGAATTTTCCGCGAAACACCGGGATTATTTTTATTCGGAGCCGAGTAATGTGGTGAACCGGGCGTTTGACATTGTTATGTGCTTTATCCCCTTGGTCGACATGGAACGTGGGAATACTTTGAACGTGTTACGGGAAAAGGATATAAGCGGAGCATTTACCCGTTTCCGGTTCCATCCCGTGAGTGGATTTGGAGGTTTGGAAAATCGGGGATTATACTTGATTAACTATGGTCGGAATTTCGAGATTATCGTGAAATCGGTAGTCAAATAATTCAGATTCTTTCACGGTGATAGCATAAAAAATGACTGTAACGATACGGTTTTATCCTGTGTAGCTTGAAATAAATCAATTTTAGGGGCTCGCGGGTAACCTTTGGCAGGGTATTGTCGTTGTCCTGCATAATTAGTTGTTATTATATCTTGAATAGAATGAAAATCGGGGAGTACGGCATTTTTTTTGATATGATTAATAGGAGTTGGAATTTACTAAATTAACCTGTTATGGCAGAAACTACGACAAACATTACTGTACAACAAAAATATAGATCTTTATTAAAGTCATGTAAGAACTTGATTTCAACCGAGGATATTCGTCTCGTGCGAAAAGCTTTCGATACGGCAATGAGCAGCGAGGCAAATTCACAAGCGGTTACAGAGAAAGATATTCATCGTTTGTTGGATACCGGATTAATTATCACGTCCGAGATAGGGTTAGGGAGGACTTCTATTATTTGTTTGATGTTGCATCGGGCAATAGAGTCCGGAACGTTGAGATTGGAACAGATAAAAACGGTATTTGGAGAGAAAGTGGCCCAGATATTAGCCGGTTTACGGGATATAAGTCATATCTATACTACTCACCGGGTGGTTGATTCCGAAAATTTCCGGAAATTACTACTGAGTTTTGCTGAAGATGTACGGGTGCAGTTGATTTTTCTGGCGGAAAAATTGTATGATTTACGGCATGCTGAGACTTTACTTCCGGAACAACAACGGGAGTTAGCGCGGGAAACCAGTTATATCTACATTCCTTTTGCCCATCGTTTAGGTTTGTATAATATCAAATCGGAGATGGAGGACCTTGCTTTACGTTATGGAGAGCCTGAGGTGTACAAGGAGATTTCTTTAAAGCTGGAGGGAACACGGGAGGCCCGTGAAAAATATATCAACGAGTTTATTGCCCCTATTGTGGAAGAATTCAATAACCGGGGAATTAAATTCAAGGTGAAATGGCGTACCAAGACGATAGCCTCGATCTTGAACAAGATGCGGAAGAAACAGGTAGAGTTCGAGGAAATCTATGACATATTTGCGGTTCGTTTTATACTGGATAGCAGGGGGCCGGAAGAGAAGGCCGATTGCTGGAGGGCATATTCGATCGTGGCCGACAGGTACACGCCTAACCCGCAGCGATTGCGAGATTGGATTTCTGTGCCTAAATCCAATGGTTATGAATCATTGCAGACCACCGTTCTCGGACCTAATAACCGATGGGTGGAAGTGCAGATTCGTACGGAACGGATGGATGAGATTGCTGAAAAGGGATTTGCGGCTCACTGGAAGTACAAGGGGGGAACGGCGGATAAGGCGATCGAGGAGTGGCTGACTGAGTTACGAGAGATATTGGAGAGTTCGGAAGTCGGAGCCGTGGATATGTTGGATGATATTAAAATTAACCTGCAAGATAAGGAGGTACACGTGTTTACCCCGGCGGGAGATTTGAAGACTTTACCGGCGGGAGCGACGTTACTTGACTTTGCTTATGCTATCCACACGGCTGTAGGGTCCCGTTGTGTAGGAGGAAAGGTAAACCAACGTAACGAGACCTTGCGCTATGTGTTGAAGAATGGGGATCAGGTATCCATCCTAACCTCGAATAATCAACAGCCGAATGCCGACTGGTTGAATATTGCCACGACTTCGAAGGCTCGTAACAAGATTCGTCAGTTTCTTACCGAAGATTCGCGGGCTCAGGCCACGCTGGGTAAGGAAATGTTGGCTCGTCGGTTTAAAAATTGGAAGTTAGAGTTGACAGACGAGGTGATTCATCGTTTGCAACAACATTATAAATATAAGTTTGCTATTGATCTTTACCAGGCGATTGCCGAGGAAAAGTTAGATATGGCGGAGATTAAGGAGTTCATTACTCGCCCGAAAGAAGAGGAGCGTACGGTGGCCACCCCGAGAGAAGAGGTGCAGGTTATTCCGTCCCGCCCGATTAGTGAGGATGTGTTATTGATCGACCGGAATGTCGATAACGTGGTGTACAAGTTTGCCCGTTGTTGTAACCCGGTATTCGGGGATGATATTCTGGGATTCGTTTCTATTGGTGAGGGGATTAAGATTCACCGGACCCAGTGTAAGAATGCTCTTGATTTGCAGCGTCGCTACCCGTATCGAATCGTGCAGGCAGCTTGGACGAATGCCGGTGCAACTTCTTACCAGACGGTGTTGAGTATCGTGGGACGTGAAGATGCGGGAATGGTGACTAAGATTACCGAAGTGATAGCGAAGGACCCGAAGATCACGTTACGGGGATTGTCCATTAATTCGAGCGAGGGATTATTTGACGGGCAAATCACCGTGTTGGTTAGTGATACGGAACACTTATCACAACTGATTTCCCGTTTAAAACGTATACAGGGAGTCATGCGGGTATATCGTCATGACTCTGTGAAAGAGTAGTTTTATTTTGATTTTTCGTATTTTTGTGTAAGTGGTGTTATTATAGTTTGTTTCTTGATTTAACAAAGTTATCATTTCTTTTCACGTGGTTCTTACGTACAAGATTTTTTATCTTTCTTTGGGGTATATTTAAAATATGTTTGTTTTCAAAGAGGAGTTTGCCAACTTAATCTTAATTCTTTGTTACGATTGGATGAAATTAGGATAAAATATTTTTAATGACAGAGAATTTTGCGGGAAATGAAAAGGGAATGAATGATGTATATAAATATAATTATTGCGTTATGATTAAAAGTGTTATGAGATTATTTCGATGAATTTCAGTTGAAGATTTTCGTAAAAAGGTAGAGGTTTGAATGTTAAATGCTGGTGGTATGGGATAAATAATTTTGTTCTTTTGTGGTTTATACTAAAGAAATATTTACCTTTACCTTGTCAATTCGAGAAATAATAAAAAGTGTATAGTATATGAAGAAATAAGCCTCTGGAAGTGAGTGTACACTTTTTTTATTAAATCCGAGTTGACATTCCATTTAATGATCCGGATGCTTTTGGGGAAAACGTTTTTTGAAAAGATATAGTTACATATGAATGTAATATTTTGAATTTTAATTTGTCGACGAGGGTGAGAGTACTGTGATGGGAAATCATCCTTTTTTAATTGTATCTTAAGAAAAATTTAAAACGTTTGAGTTTTGCATCCATAAAGATTCGTCTTATATTTGTTAACGAAAAATAGTGCGTGATCTTTCAATGATCTTTTATTATTTACATGATTAAAACAATTACACATGAGAAAAACAGTATTGGTTATTTTTAGTTGCTTTCTCTCCCTGTTATTTGTTCCTAAGACTTACGGGCAAGGACAGGATAAGTTGCTGGGACTTCTAAAAGAAGAGTTAGCTCAACAGATGAAAGAACTAAAGGGTGAAGAATTTCCCCCGTATCACATGAATTACAGGGTGATTGATGTGACTTCTTCCGTGGTATCGGCTTCTTTCGGGGCGTTGATGAACAGTCAGCAATATCGCTCCCGGACGTTAGTTCCGCAGATCCGGTTAGGAGATGAGAAACTTGATAATTTTAGATTTAATCAAATGGGAGCGGCCATGTCCCGATACCAAGGACCTTCCATGGCTCGTTTGCCATTGGATGAGGAAAATAACGAAGATGCCGTTCGTCAGGCTATTTGGGACGAGGTGAACAATCGTTACAAGTTTGCCGTGGATATGTACCAGAAGACGAAGGCAGAAAGCTCTGTAAACGTGGAAGAAGAAGATAAAGCTCCTTATTTTTCTGAAGCGAAAGTAGAGAAATATTATGAGGCTCCGCTTCCAGCTGAAAAAATGACGATCGATATGGATCAGTGGGCGGCCCGGATGAAAGAGATTTCAGCCGTGTTCAAAAACCAACCCGGGATTATGAAAGGGGATGCGATCATGATTTACACGGTAGAGAGACGTTATTTCGTGAATAACGAAGGGACGGAAGTTGTACAGAATCTACCGTATGCCCGCATCATGGTATTTGGAGAAACAAAAGCTGATGATGGGATGGAATTACCTTTGAACTTGTCTTATTTTGCCTATGACCCGGCAGATCTTCCTGCGAATGATAAAATTATTGCGGATGCCAAAGAGATGGTGAAAACATTAGAGGCTTTGCGTGTGGCCCCGGTGGTTGATCCCTATACGGGACCGGCCTTGTTGTCGGGTCCTGCCAGCGGTGTGTTCTTCCACGAGATTTTCGGTCACCGGATCGAGGGACAACGTATGAAGAGCGAGAATGACGGGCAGACGTTCAAGAAAATGGTTGGTCAGCTAGTATTGCCGGCAGATATGCACGTGTATGATGATCCGACTCTTCGGAAGTATGCAGGAGAGGATTTGAACGGATTTTATAAGTATGATGATCAGGGTGTGAAAGCCGAACGGGTGGATGTTGTGGTGAACGGTAAGTTGAATGACTTCTTGATGACCCGTACCCCGATTGACGGCCATCCCCGCACGAACGGCCATGCGCGTGCCAGCGATGGGTTTGATCCTGTTTCCCGCCAGTCTAATTTGGTGATCGAGACTTCTAACCCGAAAACTCCCGAAGAATTACGCCAGTTATTGATCGAAGAGGTTAAGAAACAAGGTAAAGAATACGGTTATTTCTTCAAAGAGGTAACGAGTGGATTTACATTCACCGGTAAAGGTGCAACCAATTCGTTCAACGTAACCCCATTGGAAGTATATAAGGTGTTTGCTGACGGTCGTCCGGACCAGTTGGTTCGTGGCGTGGATTTGATCGGAACTCCGCTTTCCATGTTCTCTAATATTATATATGCCGGAAATGATGCCCGCGTATTCACGGGTATGTGTGGTGCAGAATCGGGTTCTATTCCTGTAACGGCTATTTCCCCGACTATTTTGGTGAATAAAGTGGAGACGCAAAGAAAAGCTAAATCTCAGGATATTTTACCGATTTTACCGGCTCCGGGAACGAAATAAAGATGTGGAAATTATAAAATTAGAAAGATGAGATATATATTATCACTATTAATATTTTTCCTGCTGGTAGGGCCAGTGGTGGCACAGAATGAGCAAGATCAAGTGATCTTCAAGGCGATGCAGGATGAATTACAAAGAAATAAAGCAGAATTGGCATTGCCGGGAATGGATAAACCGTTTTATTTGTCTTTTTCTTTAGGTAGGTTCCGCCAGTTTGAAGTTGTCGGGGAGTTGGGAGCGATCACGAATTCACTGGAATTGCCGTGGAGAGGGATAGGCTCGTCTCAGTTGTTGTTGGGTGATTATAATAACACGAATGATACTCGTTTTGTGGGACAATTCATGAAGGTTGGGATGCCGGCCGAGGCAGATTATGACATGATTCGTCGTAATTTTTGGTTGGTATCCGATGCGGCTTACAAGATGGCATTGCGTGAAGCTGCTGCTAAAGAAGCAGCTTTGAAGTCAAACCCGCAAACCCCGGAGGAGGCTCAATTGCCGGACTTGGTGAAGGCTGAACCGATCACGAAGATCGTGGAAAGCAAGGTTCCCTATGAAATTGATATAAAGAAATGGGAAAACACGATTCGTGAACTTTCTGCGATATTCAAGAATTACAAGGAAATTTACAATTCATCCGTGGGTATCAGCGGTTTGGATATGGAAGTTTACAAGCAGACCAGCGAGGATGTAACCATGAAACAACCGGTTACTTACGTGAATCTGTTTGCACAGGGATATGTAACCACGGAAGACGGGGTACGGATCGGGGATGCGCTTTCTATTTTGGTCGCTCGTCCGCAGGATATGCCTTCTTTGGAAGATTTGAAGAAGAAAGTAACTGCTTTTGCTGAAAACCTGATGAAGTTGAGAAATGCCCCGGTAGTTGAAGAATTCTATTCCGGGCCAGTTCTTTTTGAAGACGGGGCGTCTTCCAGTATCTTCGTGAATAACCTGTTGAATCAAAGCGGATTATTTGCTTATCGTAAACCGATCGGACAGGCGGGAGGCAGAACGCTGGAAGGTCGTATCGGAAGAAAGATTATTGACAACCGTTTGACAGTGAAGAATTACACTAGCTTGGAGAAATACGATGGAACCCCATTGTTAGGCGCTTACGAGATCGATGCAGAAGGTGTTATTCCGGAAAAGGAAATGACGCTGGTTGACAAGGGGATCTTGCGCCAAATGTTGAATGGTCGGGTTCCTTCTTTGAAAACTCAGCATTCCACGGGTAGTTCTCGTTTCGTGATGACCGGAAGTGATATTGTTTATGTCACGGCTCCGGGAACTATTCATATCCAAGTAGATAAGGGAACTAAACAGGACAAGATGAAAAAAGCATTGATTAAGGCTGCCAAGGATGAAGGGTTGGATTATGCTTACATCGTGCGCAGTATTGCCGGACCGGCATCCCGTATTTACAAGGTTGACGTGAAAGATGGTAGTGAAACACAAGTTCGTTTCGGTGATGTTTCTGCCATTAATTTGGCGAAGATCAAACGGGTACTGGACATTTCAAGTAAAGAGAATGTCTCGAATTATATTCTAAATCGTCAAGTGCTTTCTTCTTTGATTTATCCTGCCTCGGTTTTGATCGAGGACGTGGAAATCAACAAGTCTGAACCGAAGAAAGAGAAAGAGCCGGTCTTGAAATTCCCGTTGCAGAGATAATGTAGCCGGGTGATTGACTTTATAAATATTACAAAATAGGGGTATGTCGAGAAAGACATACCCCTTTTTATTGTAATGTTCACTGGGAATGAATACCTTTGTTCAGTAGGTCGGTTGTTACTTTTTAAGATAATAGGTATGACATTTGAAAATATACGTCTGGTGGCCCGTTACGAGCGAAACCTGATCATAAGAAATAAGTTGTTTTGGATATTTGCTTGTTGTGTAGTTGTGGGAATTTCTCTTTCGCACTGGCTATGGCAAAGCGATTCATTAAGTGGACTCAGGTGGTTAAACAGGGCTTTGCCTTCGTTTATTCCTTTTTGGAATGCTTGGTTTTATAATTTGGTGCAAGGGATTATCGTGATTTTTATCGGTATTGATTTCGTATGGCGGGATCGGCGTTTGGAGACGAATGCCGTGTTTTCAGCCCGTCCGGTGACTAATTTGGCTTATCAAACGGGAAAGGTGTTGGGGATCGTGGAGGTTTGCTTGGTGCTGAACTTGATAACGATGGGATTAGGGATGATTTTCCACATCTTGTTCGGGGAACCGGGAACTTTCCAGTTGAAGATTTATTTTGTTTACCTGTTCGTGATGACCTTGCCCACGCTGTTTTTCGTGTTGGGAGTCGCTTTAATCGTGGCGAACCGGGTAAAGAATCATGCCTTGGCAGTATTGGTATTGTTGGCTGTATTTGCTGCCTTTTATTTCGGCACCACGGATTTCTTGTGTGGTACTATTGACCCGTGGGGACGTGTATTACCGCTTTTGTTCTCGGATGTGACGGGAATGACTCGTCTGGAATGGATTATTTTACAACGGGGAATGTTTGTTTTTCTGGGGTTGGGACTTGTTATGCTGGCTATGGGAATGATGCCGCGTTTGTCGGAACGGGCAGGTGTTACGTGGAAAGTGAGGGCCGGAGGATGGACATTCCTGCTGATCGGCATATTGTTCGGAGGGGCTTATTACGGTATATTTCACGAGATAAATAATCGAAGAGACCTGTACCGGGAGGTATTCGAAAAGTATGCGAAAGTGAAAGGGGGACACGTTAAGACGCATAATATCTATTTCCATCAGGAGGGAGATAAAATAACGGGAGTAAGTGATCTGGTCGTGACAAACGTGGGCATGCAATCCTTGGTTCACCCCGTGCTTTACTTGAATCCGGGGTTGGAAGTGACAACCCTGACTGGAAGAGAGGGGGAGAACTTGCCTTATACCCGGGATGCCCAGGCGATTCTTTTGGAGAAAGCGTTACAGCCCGGTGAAGAAATCCTTTTACATTTGGTTTACGAGGGGAAAATTGATGAGGCAATTTGTTTTCCGGATTTCACAAACGAGGAGTTTCATGATACCCGCTTGATGAGTTTTTTCCAGACGTATCATTCGATGTTCCGTCACGGTAGGTGTTTTGCTCGTGTCGGGGATGACTATACGTTGCTTTTCCCGGAATGTTTGTGGTATCCGGTTGCCGTTTCCCCGGTAAACGTGAGCGCCCCTTTAGCTCGTCAGTATGATTTTACCCGTTACCGGTTGAAAGTCGGGGATATTGGGGAACGAGTGGCTATCTCGCAAGGAGAAATGGAGATGAGTGGGGACACTACGGTCTTTAGAAACCGGGAGCCATTACCTTCTCTGAGTTTGAGCATTGGATCGTACGAGCGAAAGAGTATCGTGTTAGACTCGTTGACGTTCGAGTTGTATCATTTCCCCGGACATGATTTTTTCATGCGGGATTACATGAGTATGAAGGATTCCGTCGAGTTCCTTCTGGAAGAACCGGTAAGTATGATGCGGGAAATAAAGGGGGGTGATTATCCTTTTCGTAAGTTTACTTTGGTCGAGACTCCGGTGAATTTTGTTCCACGCCAACGGAAAGGGTTTACGGGAAGTCAATTTGTACAGCCGGAGATACTATTTTATCCGGAGAGAATGTACTTGGGTTATTATGCGCACGTGGGCTTTTGGCCGGGAGATGAGGATGAAAGGACTCGTTTCGAGCTGGAGGTGGAGGCGTTTCGTAATTTATTGGTCTTGAATTTACTTGCGGGTGTTTTTGATTGTTCAGTTCTCTTTGGTGATTTCGGGGGAGTTCTACAATCGGATGAATATCCGGGTTTTGGAGGTATCGTGAACGATTTAGCCAAGGTGGACTTTTCTAACGGGCCGATGGTATACGTGGGAGAAGAGATCAGTTATTCTGAGATTGTCACTTATTGGAAGGGAAAATCCATGCGTGAGGCTTTCGTGGATCAAGAGGTGAAAGGGGAGCAATTACAGAAACTATTGAGGAAAAAATATGAGTTGATCCAAAAACATTTACAGGCACTTGTCGGGGAGCGGGAATTATTCAATTTTATGAAACAATTTAAGCAAAGTCATTTGTTTATGCGACCTGATTTCGAAGAGCTTGAACGGGAGTTTAATACTCGTTTTCATGTGAATCTTCGGGAGATCTTGGATTATTATTACGAGGGGAAGGAGTTACCGGCTCTATTTATCCGGGATTTGAAAGTGGAATTGTATGAAGAGGACGAGGAGACTAAAAATATAGGTAGCTGTAAAATATATAATCCAACTTCGGTTCCGGCAGTCGTGACGTTGAGCGTGGCAACGTATTCCATGGGAGATAACGAGATCGGGTCCGGGCTGCGTAACTATTTGATTCCGGGACATAGTTGTAAAGAGATTCGGGCCGATTTGGGTATGCGTGATGTTTTCGCGTTAGAAATGAATCTCAGTCAGAATCTTCCCGGGGAAAATATATTGGAATTGACTTCATCAAAAGATTTGTCAAAAACGAAAGATGGGAAAACGGGTATTTGGGATGTGGATAGCGCTATTTTTACCCGGAAATCTCCGGGAATGATCGTGAATGCCGAGGGCCCCGGTTTTGTTATTCATGAGAAAAAACGGAAAGGGAAATTGGCCGCTTATTTCTCGAAGGGGAAGAACGAGAAAAAGTATAGTTACGTGTATGACCACGAGCATTGGACTTTGACTACGGATAGCCATTGCTACGGAGATATCGTGAAGAGTGCTTATTATAAAATTGCCGGAACCGGGAAATCTAAGGTGGAATGGAAAGTGAACGTGGAGAATCCCGGAAAATATGAAGTTTTTGTTTATGTTCCGGACGTGGAGGCGACTTCGGCCCGTAAGGTTTTTATCGGGGGTGCGAGACTTTTTTATCAGGTGGCATCCGCGGATGACGTCACGGACGTGGAAGTATTGTTGGATAACGAGGAACCGGGATGGATCTCTTTGGGGAAATATTATTTTGATCGTGGTGAATATAGCGTGTTTTTGAGTGACCGGGGTGGTGATTCTTTGACGTGGGAGAATGATGGCACTTACACGTGGGAACGAGATGCCGTGCAGTTGATTTTTGCCAATGCCGTGAAATGGATACCGGTTAATGAATAGAAATGTGGTGTTCTTTAATAGATAGTAAAAGGGAAATAGTACTTGTTAACTTTTTGGCATCCACTGGTTTCATGATATAGGCGTTACACCCGCACGAGTAAGCTGTTTGTTTGTCCTGTTCGTAAGCGTATGCGCTAACGGCAATAATCGGAATGTCCTGATCTATTTCCCGAATGGCTTGCATGGCTGTAAGTCCATCCATGTGTGGCATTTTTATATCCATCAATATGGCATCGGGAGGAAAATTCTTGAATAGTTGGATGGCTTCAATTCCATCGTGTGCATGAATGATTTGGTAATCTCGTTTTAATAAAGCGAATAAAAGCAAGTAGTTACTTTCATCATCTTCTGCAATAAGAATTATTGGGCGTTTCTCTGATTCCATAAGGTGTTTAACGCTATTCGTGTTGTAATTTTGTACATTCAATAAATGAACGTTTATTATGTCTCGTTTATTGAGCTACCAATAAAATGCGGATTGTTAATTTTTATCTCGCTTTTCATTTGATCATGAGAAATTTAAAAAATAAGCAATATAGCTGATATAAAGTAAAAAATACTTATATTTGCACATTCAATAAACGTTCGTTTAATGATATGATTTCCATGTCAGAAATTGCATCCATTTTGCTTCAATTCTCCGATGATTCATTATTTTTGTATGAAAGTAAAATCGTGTAGATATGAAGGCCAAGATAAACAAGACGAATGCTGTTCGTTTACTGGATAAAGCGAAGATTGACTACGAGTTAATTCCTTACGAGGTGGATGAAAATGATCTGGCCGCGGCTCACGTGGCGGCACAGTTGGGGGAGAATATCGAACAGGTGTTCAAAACGTTAGTACTGCATGGGGATCGGGGGGGTTACTTTGTTTGTGTTATTCCGGGTGATCATGAACTGGATTTAAAAGTGGCGGCTAAAGCGTCCGGGAACAAGAAAGCGGATTTGATCCCGATGAAGGAATTGTTGCCCGTTACCGGGTACATTCGGGGAGGTTGCTCGCCTATCGGGATGAAAAAAGAGTTCCCCACGTTTATTCATGAAAGTTGTTTAAAGTTCGAATACATTTATATCAGTGCGGGTGTTCGCGGGTTACAAATACGGCTGAACCCGAAAGATTTAATCACTTATACCCAAGCAACGTTGATAAGCTAAAAGTTAAAGGAGAGCCAACTTTTAGCTTTTAGTTCTTTTATCGGACAGGAAATGCGATTGTGAATTTACTTCCCTTGCCGATCTCGCTTTCTACCCAGATTTTTCCATCATGAGCTTCCACGAAATCTTTAGAAATGGCTAGCCCTAGCCCGCTACCTTGTACTTTAGTTCCCGGAACCCGGAAATAGCGGTCGAATATACTTTGGTGGTATCTGGGATCAATTCCTTTTCCGAAATCCTGCACGAATATTTGTATGGTCTGGTCCACTTCCTTGGCTCCCACGATGATCCGGGAATTCTCTTTCGAATAATGGATGGCATTGGAGAGGAGATTCGTGATCACCCAGGCTATTTTTTCACTATCTACAAATAGTTTGTGAATCTTTTCGGGATATTCCACTTCAATATTACACCCGAAACGTTCGGCAAGTACCCGGGTGGCTGACACGGCATAATTGATCAATTCGATCGGTTTCGTGATCTTCGGGCTTAAAATCAGCTTTCCGGTTTCCACTTGGGTCAACTTGAGCAGTTCCCCCGTGATGTTCAACAACCGGTCGCTATTTTCTTTTATGCTACTTGCGAGAGATTGTTGCTCGTCGTTCAAGCTGCCGATCCGTTGATCTTCCAGTAACTTCAAGCTCATCATGATGGCTGAAATCGGAGTTTTAAGCTCGTGCGAGATTGTGGAGATAAAAGTCGTTTTGGCCGAATCGAGTTCTTTGAATTCCGTGATATTCTTTAACAAGATCACGTTGCCGACCTGCTTTTCTCCCTCGGTTTCGGTCTCCGTCAATTTAATCGGCACGTAAACGGCTTGGAAAAAACTCTCCTTGTCGTCGGCGTATATCTTTAGCGGCTCGTGCTTTTCGTTTGGATGTACCAGTTCGCGAATAAGGCGGCGTAACAAGTCGTTCTTCAACGATAACTCGTCGGCTGATTGGTGTATCATCTGTTCCCGTTTGAGGTTTAACACGGTCAAAGCCTCGTTGTTTACGAAAAGAATTTGCCGGTCATGATCCAGACCGATAATCGGTTCGTGAATACTGTTGACGATAGCCTCCAGGTATTTTTTGCTGGATAACAGAGTGGCCAGTGAACTTTGCTGGTACTCTTCCAGACGTTCGGCCATGTCGTTGAAAGAAGTTGCCACTTCGTTAAATTCCCGTGTAGAGTCAAAGTGCAGGCGTTTACTGTAATTGCGGTGGGCAATTTCCACTATTCCGCGTGTCAACTCGCTGATCGGGCGGGTAATTTGCGAGGGGAACAACAGGAGTAGGGCGAGGGCAATCCCGACGCTACATATCCCGATAATGGAAATCCATAACATGGCCTGCCGGGCCGTGTCTTTGGCAATCACGCTATTGCGTTGAATCGAGGCCATGTTCAGGCTCATGATCTGGTTCAGATCCAGTCGGAGTTGCCGTATGTTCTGTTCGCTGGGATTCTCGTCCAGCAATTTAAAATGGCGGGCCAAGCGGTCGGTGGCTTCCGACTCGTTGATTTCCGTGATATTCAGTCTCTGTTTTTCGAGGTTCTCCATGAATATATTCAACGCTTCCCGGTCCGTTTCAAGATTATCGAGGGCATAAAGCATACCTTTCGCGTAATCAAGCGAATTGTAGTTATCGGACAGGATATTTTTCGTGTCGTCGGCCAGTTTATCAATGTAACTGATCGCCAGAACTCCGAGTAGCACGATGATCATGAAAAGGAGACCGATTCCCGATGTTAATTTCGTTTTTATTTTCATATCCCTAAACTTAATTCGATTTAATGATATTTTCAAGGATTTTCCCGTGTTTATGAACCGAGGATGATTAAATCTATATTTAATATAGCCAGATTATTCAATAACCTCTTGTATCGAAGGGCAGAACGCACGTACGAGAACAACTGGATGTTGGGTTTTCCCACGCAAACCGTGCTAATCTGCCTTTCCTGGCAAACATTGATGATGGTTCCGATGATGTCGTCCGATTGAATTTGAAGTACCTCTCCGCCCAGTTCTGATGCCAGCTTGAAATGATTGATCAGGTAACGTTGCTTGGCCAGTGGGATGCGGTCAGCGCTTTCGTGGCGGGTTTGCACGTGGAGGACCACGAATTTACTATTGTAATGGGTGGCCAGACGTGCTACTTTCCGGATGAGTTTGCGGGGTGTCTTTTCCTGGCTACTGATACAGGCTAAGAAACGTTCATGGCGCAGGCCGATATTTTCCACCACCTCGTTTTCCACCTTTTTCTCCACCCGTAGGGCGACCTCTTTCAAGGCTAGTTCCCGGAGTTGAAGGATGTTTTCCGCTTTGAAGAAGTTACGCAGGGCCAGTTCAATTTTATCCGGTTTGTAAATCTTTCCGGCTTTTAACCGGGAGATCAATTCTTCAGCGGTTAAGTCGATGTTCACCACCTCGTCGGCCTGTCCTAACACGCTATCGGGGACTCGTTCTTTTACCTCGATCCCGGAAATGTCCTGTACCTCCCCGTTCAGGCTTTCGATGTGCTGGATATTCACGGCCGTGATAACATTAATCCCCGCGTCCAGCAAGTCAAGTACGTCCTGCCAGCGTTTCTCGTTCACGCAACCCTCGATATTCGTGTGGGCCAGTTCATCGACAATCACCACTTCCGGGTGTATTTGTAAAATGGCCTGTAAATCCATCTCTTCGACTTCCTTGCCCTTGTAAAATAGTTTTTTACGGGGAATGACGGGAAGTCCTTCCAGTTTGGCAGCCGTGTCGACACGACCGTGCGTTTCCACGTAACCTACTTGTACGTCAACTCCCGCGGTAAGTAAATCATGTGCTTCCCGTAACATCCGGTAAGTTTTTCCGACCCCGGCAATCATGCCGATATATATCTTTAAATGACCTCTCTTAGCCTTTCTGATAAGACTGAGGAAGTGTTCAACATTCTGTTCCTTGTCCATAACGACCAACAAGATAGCAAAAAATATGCAAGATGAATATTGTTTGATATATTTGTTTGTTAATCTGTGCTTTGTCGTGACTTTTATCGGTTCGGTAAACGATAAAACCTTTTCATTTTGGTAGGGTATTTTTCCAAAATGGTAACCGTGTCGATATTATATTAATAATCATTCTAAATAATTTGGTCTGCTTTTTGCATTATCGGGACTATAAACTGGTATTGCAATGAAAAGAGTAATTTTATATGGAATAGTGCTGCTTCTATGCGGGTGTGATTTAATCGAGTATCATCCGTACGATGTTCGTTTACACGGAGAGACGGGTGTAAACGCGAAGAATATAGCTCGTATAGAAGAAATCTGTGAGGGGAAAGACACCTTGCGGTTCGTGTTAATGGGTGATAGTCAGCGTTGGTATGATGAAACGGAGGATTTCGTGAATGCCCTCAACAAGCGGGATGACGTGGACTTCGTGATTCATGGCGGGGACATATCCGATTTCGGCTTGACGAAGGAATTCATGTGGGTACGGGATATTATGGGAAAGCTGAAGGTGCCTTACGTGGCCTTGCTCGGGAATCACGATATTCTCGGGAACGGGATGGACGTTTTCCTGAAGGTATACGGGGATGAGAATTTCTCCTTTCGGGCGGGGAATACTAAATTTGTTTGCATGAACACGAATGCCTTGGAATTCGACTACTCGCATCCGGTGCCGGACTTCACCTTCATATACAATGAATTGCAGGACACGGTGGGATGCCCCCGGACGGTTCCGGTGATGCACGTGCAACCTTTCAACGTGGAGTTCAACAATAACGTGGCCCATGGTTTTCATCTCTTGTTGCAGGAGTTTCCGGGAGTGGAATTCTGTTTGCACGCTCACAGTCACTCGCTACTTCATAAAGAGTTGTTTGATGACGGGATTCCGTATATCGGTTGTGCCGCGATGAAAGATAAGAATTATTTGTTATTCACCTTAACGCCGGGAGGATACGAGTATGAAGTGGTCTATTATTAGGGTCGGGATCGTGGCCATGTTCATGGGTATGACAACAATCGTGTTCGGAATGACGGATGATGACCGGGAACAACGACGGGCAGAACGACATCAGCGTAAATTGGAACAATATAAATCCGGGTGGAACCGTCTGATCCCGAAATACCAGAACGTGCAATATGCCGGTTCCATGGGGTTGCTTTCCCTTGGCGTTGGCTGGGATTACGGGCGAAAAAAACAGTGGGAAACGGAGATCATGTTCGGCTTGGTTCCTCGTTTTTCCTCCAACAAGGCAAAAGTAACTTTCACGTTGAAACAAAATTACGCGCCGTGGGAGGTTCATCTCGGTGGCAAGTGGTGGTTGGAACCACTGGTGACGGGGCTGTACATGAACACGGTGTTATCCGATGATTTCTGGGTGAAGGAACCGGAAAGATACCCGAATAACTATTATAAGTTTTCCACCCGTGTACGCTTTCATATCTTTACCGGACAGCGAATTGCTTTCGATCTTGGGCCTCATTCTCCCTTTCGTCGAATCACTGCATTTTACGAGTTGAGTACCTGTGATCTTTACGTCATCAGTAGTGCCACGAATAAATACGTGAGAACGTGGGACATCCTGAGTCTTTCGTTTGGCGTGAAATTGCATATCTTGTAATTATTTCTCGTATATTTGTTGAATAATGTAAACGAGAAATAGCATGAAAAGAGTATTTGTATCCGTATTTTTTGTCCTCGTGGCAATGATCATGAACGCGCAGGATATTGCCGGACATTGGGGTGGAACCTTGAATATTCAGGGGGTGAAATTAAGGCTTGTTTTTCATGTTTCCCGTTCCGGGGATTCATGGACGACGACGATGGATAGCCCTGATCAGGGGGCAAAAGGGATTCCCACGGGAAAAACGGAGTACGCGGATAGCGTGTTGACCATCACGGCACCGGCCCTTGGGATGAAATTCTCCGGGAAATGGCAGGGGACCGATAGGATACAAGGAACTTTCGTGCAGGGCGGGTTGACATTGCCGTTGGAATTGACGCGAGTGGATGGAGAGGTGGCTCTTTCACGTCCACAAGAACCTAAACCTCCCTATCCATACCGGGTGGAGGAAGTGACCTTTGAAAACACGAAAGCGGGTGTGACCTTGGCGGGTACGTTGACTTTGCCGGAAAAGGGCGAGCATTACCCGGTTGTCGTGTTGATTTCCGGTAGCGGGCCGCAAGATCGGGATTCGGAAATCGTGGGACATAAACCTTTTCTTGTACTTGCCGACTATCTTACCCGGCAAGGGGTCGGGGTGCTACGTTTTGATGATCGGGGAGTGGGTAAATCCTCCGGGGATTTCGGGATGGCAACCACGCTTGACTTTGCGGATGACGTGGAGGCAGCCGTCAACTTTTTGAAGAATGACCGGAAAGTTCGAAATATCGGACTTATCGGGCATAGCGAGGGTGGGATGATCGCTCCCCTCGTGGCCAGTCGTTCCAAGGACGTGGCTTTCATCGTCCTGTTGGCAGGGCCCGGGTTGCGGGGTGACCGTATTCTATTGGAACAACAGAAAGAGATGGGACGGGTGACAGGTGCAACCGTCGGGGAGTTGGATTACTCGGCAGGCGTGAATCAGCGGTGTTTTGACATCGTGCTGGCGAGTGAGTCAAGCCAGGAGGCCGAACCGCTTTTGAAAGCATACATGGATAGTTTGAATCTGACAGGGAAATTACCAGTAAACATGAGAGATGAACGGGGTGCCGAACTTTGGCGTAAACAAGTGTTGTCCCCGTGGATGTATTTTTTCGTGAAGTACGACCCGTTTCCCGTTTTGAAAGATGTAAAATGTCCGGTGTTAGCCTTAAACGGGAGTAATGACCTGCAAGTTTTGCCTGAAAATTTGGGGATAATCAGGAAAGGTTTGGAGGCGGGAAAGAACCGGAACGTGACCGTGAAAGAATTACCCGGGTTAAATCATCTTTTCCAGACTTGCGAATCGGGTTCACCCGCTTTATATGGTACGATAGAGGAAACTTTTTCATCCGTGGCTTTACAGGAGATCGGGGATTGGATCAAGGGGAAAGGGTTTTAAATTTATGATTTTAAATTTTAGATTTATGATTCCAGCCGCATAGAGCCAACGCTTTTTGATTTTCTACTTTTAGCTTTTAGTTTTTATCTTTCAAGAGGGGGTTCATTCTAAATTCTACATTAAAAAAATACACCATGCGATACCTGCGACTTTCCCGATATCCGAAATTCCACACCCCGGTAGCCCGCCACCTGTTAGTGATTGGGTTGTTGCTGCTGTTTGCGACCCCTACCGTGGAGGCACAACGGAAAAAAGTGGGCGTCGTGTTAAGCGGGGGGGGAGCGAAGGGGGTGGCGCACATCGGCGTGTTGCAAGTACTGGAAAAAGCGGGAATCCCCGTGGATGTCATCGTGGGTACCAGCATGGGGTCTATCGTGGGAGGCCTGTATGCCATCGGTTACTCGGCCGATCAACTGGATAGCCTCGTGCGTGTGCAGGATTGGATGTTCCTTCTAAGTGATAAAGTGAATCGTTATGACCTGCCTTTCGGGGAGAAGGAACAGGATGGCAAGTACCTGCTTTCCCTCCCTTTTGACCGGGGGAAGAAACGTCCGTCGGGTTTTATCAGCGGGCAGAACGTGTATAATCTCTTTTCCGATCTCACGATCGGTTATCATGATTCCCTTGATTTCCTGCAATTGCCGATCCCGTTCGCCTGCGTGGCGGCAGATATGTTCCACCGGGAAGAGATCGTGATGAAGGGAGGGAATCTCGTGCAGGCGATGCGGGCGAGCATGGCCATTCCGGGCGTGTTTACCCCGGTGAGGACGGGTGACCGGGTACTGGTTGACGGGGGTATATTGAATAATTTCCCGACAGACGTGGCCCGCGAGTTGGGTGCGGAGATCGTGATCGGGGTTGACGTGCAGGCCGATTTGATGAAGGAGGATAAGCTGGAGTCTGTTTCCGGCGTGATCCCGCAAATCATCAACCTTCTCTGTATGAACAAGCACGAGGCGAACGTGAAACTTGCCGATCTGGTGATTCGTCCCGATATGAAAGGATACACGGCCGCCAGTTTCAGCGCCCGCTCGATCGATTCGCTACTGGCCCGGGGAAAGGTGGCGGCACTGCAACAATGGTCCGAGATCATGCGGGTAAAAGAATTGATCGGGGAGTCCGGGAATGTGGACAACGAGATCCCGAAAGCCAGTCAACCGGAAAAAATAGCCATCCGGAACATCATTATCCGGGGACTGTCCTCGCGGGAGGAAGGATGGGTGCGTCGGAAGATGCGGATAGAGGCGAATAGCGAGATCACGCTCGATGACATCCATCGTGAAATCGCGACCCTGTACGGCACGAAAGCATTCGTGGCGGTGAATTACCGGTTGTTGGGGACAGCTCCCCACGATTTGGAGTTAAGTCTGAAATCCAATCCCATGAGTACGCTGAATATCGGTTTCCGGTTCGATTCGGAAGAGATGGCAGCCATCTTGTTAAACACGACTTTCAACAACAGGAGCCTGCGGGGGTCACAGCTGGCATTAACCGGACGCTTGAGCAAGAATCCTTACGTGAAGTTGGAATATTCACTGGAAAATACCTTCTTGCGAGGGTTCAACCTCGCCTACATGTTCCGCTACAATGACGTGGATTATTACCGGAAGGGGAAAAAGACGAATAACGTGACTTATCGTTACCACATGGGTGAACTGGGATTATCCAGCTTGTACCTGCGTAACTTTAAATTCAAAGTTGGGGTACGCTACGAGTATTTTGATTACAATTCCTTGCTTTTTTCCAACGAGGACGAGGTGATGAGTGTTCGTCCCGAGGGCTTTTTCAGTTATTACGGGGTGGCGGAACTGGACACGTACGATCGTCGGTTTTATCCCTCCCGGGGAGTCTCCTTGGAGGCCGCTTACTCGTTATACACGGATAACTTGGCGACGTATGACGGGGGATCGCCGTTTTCCGCCCTGTCGGTTCGTTTCTGCCCGGTTGTATCCCTTTCCGACCGGTTGAAAGTGATCCCTTCCGCGTTCGGGCGGGTGTTGATCGGGCATGATCCTGCCTATTCTTATTTTAATAATCTCGGGGGAACGGAGTTTGGACGTTACAACACGCGACAGATGCCTTTTTTGGGAATTAACCGCGTGGAGGTGTTCGAGAATGCCGTTATCGTGGGAAAATTGGAATTTCGCCAGCGCATGGGACGAAAGCACTATCTTTCTGTTATCGGGAACTATGCCCTGCAAGACGATAACTTCTTTGATCTCTTCGGTCGTAAAGGGATATGGGGCGGGGGAATCGGTTATTCTCGGGATTCTATGCTGGGACCTGTTGATCTGGTCTTTACTTTCTCCGACTGGTCGGAAAAGTTAGGGTGTTACTTTAATCTGGGATTTTATTTTTAATGTAGAATTTAGAATGCCCTACTCTTGGAATTTAAAATCTAAAATTAGTAAGGCCCCGTGTGGCTGGAATCATAAATCATAAATCTAAAATCCTTTCCCCTTGCACCACTCCCCGATATTTCTTTCCTTCGGGTCGAAGTTAACGCCGATTTTGACTAGTTTCCGGTCATCGGTGGTGTAAGGGATGAGGTAGCCCCGGTTGTCAATCTGGGCGAGAGCCTCGTCGGCGGAGCCGTCAAGTTTGAACTCGAAGACGTAGATGTAGTCGTCGGTTTTCACCACGGCATCGGCTCGTCCCTTGGCACTTCGTACTTCTGCCTCGGAGAATTGTCCCATGAGTTTGAAGACGAGATAGAAAACGGTCTGGTAGTGGCGTTCCGTGCGGTCGTTCAGCTCGTAGGGAATCCCGGCGAAGAAGGCCCGCAGGCGGGTAAGGAAGGCGTCGACATCACCCGATTCCAGCTCGTGGATGAACTTGCCGATATAGAAACTTGTCTCGGTTTCGGCCACGGGGGTGTAGAAGGGGGTGACGAAGTTGAGGAACCCGTATTTCACCTCGTCGTTGGGGAACCCTAGGGTATATATCTGGAAACGTTCGTCATAAGCCTTGATAGTGAGGTAGCCGCTCTGGTAGATCATGGGGACGGGGTTGTTGATATTGGCCCGGTCGTCGGAGAGTGACGCGGCGGAGACCTCTATGCCGTCGAGTTCTCGCAGGTTGAAGTCGGTTTTCTTCAGCATCTCGGCGAGGAAGGTGAGGGTACCCGTGGCGAACCAGTAGTAATCGAAATCGTGGAAGGTCAGCACGCATAACAGGCCGAAGGGGTTGAACACATGGGCAACGTTGCCCGGGCTGAAACGGTAGCCGTCATACCGGCGGGTGAGTCGCGCAAGCTGTTCCTTGCGGGGAAGGCCGTGGCTTTCCATCAATTGCTTGATTTCCGGCTCGAAGTTCTCCTCGATCTCTTCCCGAGTGATGCCGCAAAGCGTGGCGTAGTCAATATCGAGACTGATGTCGTTAAGCTGGTTGAGGTTACTGAATATTCCCATCTGGGCGAACTTGGTAACGCCGGTGATGAAGACGAATCGCAGCCACTGGTCGGCACTTTTCAGCACGGAGTAGAAGGCGGTTAGCGTGTCGCGGAAGGAACGTTGCAGGTCCTCGTTTTGGAAACTGTTGAGCAGCGGCTTGTCATACTCGTCGATGAGGACGACGACACCTCGCCCGGTTTTCTCGTACGCTCTTTGGATGACTTCCATGAATCGCCCGGAGTGGGTGATGCCCTTGCCTCCCGTTCCGTACGTTTCTTCCCATCCCCGGAGCTGGAATTCGAGCATGTCGTGCAACCGTTCGGGCGAGTCATATTTCTCGGCGTTGAGGTCGAGATGCAGCACGGCGTGGGTGTTCCATTCCGTTTCGAGCCGTTCGATGGCGAGGCCCTTGAAGAGGGCGCGCTTGCCGAGGAAGTAGGCTTCCATCGTCGAGAGCAGCAGGCTCTTGCCGAAGCGGCGGGGACGGCTCAGGAAGTAAGGGTTCGAGGTGCTAACCAGCTTGTAAACCAGTTCCGTTTTGTCGACGTACACGTAGTTTTCGCGACGAAGTTTCTCGAAACTCTGTATGCCGATGGGCATCTTGCGGGGGAAGGACGATGGTTTGTTCATGACCGTTGTGTTTGCTTTCATTTACGCGAAGTTACGAAAAATTTGCCGGAGTTTGAAGATAACGCGGAATTTAGATAAAAGCAGGAAATCAAGAAACGTTGATCGGGTGGGTGGAAATCTAAAATCTGCAATCTAAAATTAACGGCAGCGCAAGCTGCCGTTAAACGCCATGTGGATCTCACGCTCCCAACGTGGTGTGAACGGAGTTGGAGGTGATTTTCCCGTCGGCGGTCATGGCGAGACTGTAGACGTGGATGTTCTCCGGCTTGACGAAAGAAGGGACGGAGATGGAGGTCACGCCGTTCTCGCCCCGGTCGCGTAGTTGCTTGACAAGGGCGAAATGATCGTCGGGGCTGTAGAGGACACCGTAGAGGCGATCGTTCGTCCAGCAGTAGGCACCCTCGTAAACGTTGGCTTCCTGCGTGAAGACAACGCTGTACGTCTCGCCCGCCTCGGTGGTCTTGCTGACGGTAACGGAAGGAACGAGCAACGGGCCGGCGGCGAAAAGGACTTTCGTCCAGTCGATCTCGCTGGTGTACTCCTCGTTGGCCTTTTTCTTCGGGTCGACGGGAGTGTCCGGATTAATCTTCGTGGTGGTTAGCACGCCCTCGCGTTTCTTGTTGACGCTCGTGAAACGATTGGCCCATTTGGTGCCGTTCGTGTCACGGGGAAAGGTCACGCGGAGCACCGGGTTCAGGTAGCGCACCTCGGCGTTGAGGGCCGAGAAGCCCGACGCGTTGATTTTCTGCTCCGCGTTCAGGGGCGCTTGCTTGCTGTTTTGGGCGCGACAGCCCACCACGCCGTTGCCCAGGTTGGAGAATACCTCGTTAGCGACTTTCCCGCTCTTCTGGTAAAAGTTGGTTGATTTTATTCGTGCCATACTTTCGGGTATTAGATGAGTATTTCAAAACGCCTTTCCCCACGCTTCGAGGAAAGAACATGGTAAAGGTATGACCCTTTTTCGACTTGAACAAGAAAAAATAAAATTATTTTTAATAAAAATTAACATATTTTGTGTGTCTCCGGTCTCTTTACCGTTTGGTAACGGGAGATGTACGTGCAAAATGCTAGCTATCTTCGTGATAAGTTAACTACGCGTTTTGTTAGTTACCGGTAAGTTACCGGAAAGTCACCGGAAAGTTACCGGGGTAATCCGGTAACTTAACGTTCACTATTTGGTAATTTCCCTAAAAAAATGTAAACTTGACGTTAAGGTGTGTTTAAGCATTATTGGAGGTTTATCGAATCATTTAAGAGGAGGCATCATGAGCAAGAAAAAGAAGAAAAAAAACGTGCCACAGGTCACGCGACCGGCGACCACTCGTTCCGGTGGCATCACCACGTATTACAGGAAAGGCAAGAAATGTCAGTGTGCCAGCGAGCGCCCCGCCGGGTCGACGGAGGAGCGTGATCGTCGCCACGCCAAGCGATCGGAGAGGCAACGGCTGTTGACGAGAGTCTTCACGCTCGTTGATAGGCTCATGAAAATCCTCTTGCGAAAACTTGCGAACGCCAATTCGTGGGTTCCTTTCGCCAAGGATACCCCCATGACCGCCCCTAACCTGTGCCACAAGGTGAACGCCACGGCCTGTGACGAGCATGGTGTGGCTAACTTCCGGGCTTTCATGTTCAGCGTCGGGTGGCTCGCCGTGCCGCTTTACACCCGCGTCCGTCGCGACGCTTGGACTTTCATGCTCGAATGGCGCCACCACGGCATACTCGACGAGACAAGGGACAACGACACGCTCGTCGTGGGGTACTTTTACGACTGCCTGCCTGATGCGCCACGCGTGCTTCACCTTCCCGCGGTGACCCGTGCCGCCGGGACGGCCACTTTCACGTTGTCCGATCCGGAGGGGCCCGGTAGGGAACCTCTCTCCCCGGACACGGTGGTGCATATTTATCCTTATCTCGCCGGCCCGGACACGGACGAGTACACCCGTTCCGTCTACCTGCGCGTTCCTCCCGGTGCTGACGACACGCTTGGATGATTGGGGGTTTTAGATTTTAAATTTTAGATTTTAGATTTTAAATTCCGGCCGCCCCGTGCGGCCGCTTCCAACTACCCCCTCTAACTCCCCCTTGCACAGGGGGAGAACATACTGCATTGTTACATTGTGATGCCTTCTTGCGCCCGTCTCTCTCCCCGTGGAAGGGGGAGAGAGACGGGGTAGTCTTTTCCATTCTAAATTCTACATTCCAAAACTAAACATCCCGATGCTCTCGTACACGACGCTAAGGATTCCCGCGAGCAGGATTCCGGTGCTGCACGCGACGAGGCTTATACGTGAATAATTGTCAGAATTGAATCTGGCGATGGGTTGCTCGTTCTTGTTGATAAACATGGCCTTTACCACTCTCAGGTAGTAGTAGAGAGAGATGATGGTGTTCAACAGGGCGATGAAAACCAGCACGTAATATCCTTGTTGTGCCGCGGCGGCAAATATGAAGAACTTGCTGAAGAACCCGGCAAATGGCGGGATTCCTGCCAACGAGAACAAGGCGATCATCATCACGAAACTCAAGCGGGGATTCGTGGTGTACAACCCGTTGTAATCATCAGTCGTGATCTTGCCGGAGCGATGCTCCACGACAGCGATAACCCCGAAAGCGGCCAAGTTCGACAGCATGTACACCAGCACGTAGTACACTAGCCCGGTCATACCCATGGCTGTCCCGCTGATCACCCCCAGCATGATGTACCCGGCTTGAGAGATGGAGGAATAGGCGAAGAATCGTTTCAGGTTCTGTTGCCGTATGGCGAAGATGTTGGCCAGCGTGATGGAGGCTATGATTACCCAGTAGAGGATGGCTTGCCATTCGTTCACGAGCGGGGCAAACACTTTATAGAGAATGACCATTAGCACGAATGCCGCGGAACCTTTCGAGATTACCGACAAGTAGGCGGTAATACTGGTCGGGGCGCCCTCGTACACGTCCGGGGTCCATTGGTGGAAAGGAACGAGTGATAACTTGAATCCCAGTCCCACGAAAAAGAACACGAAAGCCATCATCTGGAGCGGGCTACTGTTTAGCCCGGCGGGGATGTCCTCGAAATACAGCGTTCCCGTGGTCCCGTAAATTAACGAGATCCCGTACAACGATAAGCCGGACGCGAACACGGCGGTAAGGATGTATTTGGCTCCCGCCTCGGCCGATTGTTGCTTGTACTTGTCAAAAGCGGCAAGCGTTGCCAGCGGTATGGATGCCGTTTCCAGCCCGATAAAGAACATTAGGAAGTTCCCGGCCGAGATCATGAAGTACATACCTAGCAGCGTGGCCAGCGTGATCATGTAGAATTCTCCCCGGCGAATAATCGTGCGCTCGCTGGAAAGCCAGTTGTTGGCTTGCATGAACACGAGCAGTGTCCCGATGCTCAGGATGGATTTCATGACTCCACCCATTGCCGTGCAGTGATACATCCCCCCGAAAGCCGTCACGTCCGGGGCGGGCCAGATGTTCAGCAGGATATGAATACCCACGAGGATACAAGCTATCGGTTGAAAGTACTTCAAGCTTTTCGGGGTGCCGAATATGTCGTAAATTAAGAGTATAACGATCACCGCTACCAGTGATATTTCCTCCTTCATTAATAAGAAATTAGCGTAAACCATGTTTTGATTTTAGATTTATGATTTATGATTTTAGATTCCGGCAGCACGGAGCTGACGCTTTTTGATTTTCAACTTTTATCTTTTAGTTTTTATCTTTTAAATTCTACATTCTCTCAATCGAAGCCCGGATCATGTCGGAAAGCCATAGAGGTGCCAGACCGATTCCGGCGATGGCAGCAATCAGTATGATCGTCGAGAAACGTTCATACCAGTTGGCATCGGTGAGGGCATAGTGATGCTCGTTGACCACGCTCCCGTAGAGTAGTTTCCCGACCACCCGCAGGATGTACACGGCCGTGATCACGATGGACGTGCAGGCGATGATCGTGAATACCCGGTGGAAGGTGTCCGTCTCTTGGAACGCTCCCACGAACACGGTCATTTCTGCCACGAACCCACTTAATCCCGGAAGACCGAGGGAGGCGAGACCAGCGATCACGTAGCACACGCCGAGGTAAGGCATGATCTTCATCAAACCACCCATTTCCCGGATGTCACGGGTATGTGTGCGGCCGTAGATCATACCGATCAAGGCGAAGAACAGGGCGGTCATCAGGCCGTGGGAGAGCATCTGCATCACGGCTCCCGTCATGGCCGTCTGGTTCAACATCAGGATGGCGAACAATACCAGCCCGCAGTGGCTCACGGACGAGTAGGCGTTGATGTATTTCAAGTCCGTTTGCACGATGGCCGAGTAAGCCCCGTAAACGACGCTGATGCCCGTGAGGATGATGAATATCCATGAAAGTTCTTTAGCGGCCTCCGGCATCAGGTGGATGGCTACCCGGAAACACCCGTAACCACCCAGTTTCATCAATACCCCGGCATGGAGCATGGAGACTGCCGTGGGGGCAGAGGCGTGACCGTCGGGTGACCATGTATGAAACGGGAATAACGCACCGAGGACCCCGAACCCGGTGAATACCAACGGGAAGAACCAGCGTTGCAGGCTTTCGGGCATGGCGTGAGCTTGTGCGATTTCCTGCAAGTTCATCGTGAACGCTCCCGTCGTCGAGGAGTGAAAGTAGATACCAAGAATCCCCACGAGTAGTAGGGCAGAGCCGCCCATCAGCATCAACGTTAGTTTCATGGCAGCGTATTCCTTTTTCCCGCTACCCCAGACGCCGATCAGCAGGTACATGGGGATTAGGGCCACCTCGTAAAACATGAACATGGTGAAGAGGTCCACGGAAATAAAGAACCCGAATACCCCGATGGCCAACAGGTTAAACCACAAGAAATACTCTTTTTGCAGGAAATCCATTTTCCATGACGCGAATGTTCCCGTGAAGACGATAATGGCGGAAAGTAGCAACATGGCTACCGAGATCCCGTCAACTCCCACGGAATAATGTATGTTTAAGGGAGCGTACCAAACCGTGCTGGCGGTAAACAGCATTTCTGCCGTGTTACCGGCTCCCCGTTCTCCTAAATATGCAAATACCAACCCGACGGCTAAGGCCAGCAACAGGGAAGCTCCCGTGGCTACCGCTACACGAATTTGTTGCAGGTTCTTTGAAAGAAATAACCCGCCCATCGTGAGTATTGGTATCAGAACGAATAATGATAAAAAGTTCATATCTATTTATTGATTTTAGATTTACTAATTTTAAATTTTAGATTTTAAATTTTAGATTCCAGCCGCACGGGGCTGACGCTTTTTGATTTTCAACTTTTATCTTTTATCTTTTATCTTACTTCTACATTATCAGTAAAACTGCAACCAGTATTAATAGCGAGCCGAACAGGATCACGTAAGCGTATTGCTGTACTTGTCCGGATTGTAATCCCCGGATAGAGTAAGACAATCGTTGCGTGACGTTTGCCAGACCGTTCAGCGATCCGTCGATCACGTGGCGGTCAAACCAAGCGATGGGGCGGGATACACAGTTGAAGATGATACGTTTCGTGATGAAGAGGTACAACTCGTCCATGTAGAACCGCCGGTAAGCGGCGCGATGCAACCCGCCGAACGTGGTGGCCAAACGATCCGGTATAGGATTGGAGCCTTTGTAGAACCACGTGGCAAGAGCGATGGAAATCACGGCGACAACGATGCTGGTGCCGGCTACCGTCCAGTCCAGGTGGATGATGTATTCCATCCCGTTGCTGCTGATAAACTTCCCGAAAGGGATGAACCCGGCGAAAAGTGTTACCACGGCAAGGAACACGAGGGGTAGGGTCATGCTCTTCGGGGCCTCGTGTGGGGCATGTTCGTGCGTGCTTTCTTTACCCCAGAAGATGTTGTAATAGAGGCGGAACATGTAGAATGCCGTCAGGGCCGCGATGAAGCTCATCACGACACCAAGTACCGGGCTGAACATGAACGTGGCAGTCAAGATTTCGTCCTTGCTGAAGAACCCGGAGAAGGGGGGAATACCTGAGATGGCGAGGCAAGCCACGAGGAACGTGACGTGCGTCACGGGCAAGTATTTACGAAGACCACCCATGTGGCTCATCTCGTTGCTGTGAACGGCATGGATGATGGCTCCCGCACCGAGGAATAACAAGGCTTTAAACATGGCGTGCGTGAAGAGGTGGAACATGGATGCCATGTAGCCCAAGCCTTCGTGTCCTTCCATCCCGGAAACACCGAGGGCTACCATCATGAAACCGATCTGCGAGATCGTGGAGAAGGCCAGCACTCGCTTGATGTCCGTCTGCACGCAGGCAACTACCGCGGCGTAGAGGGACGTGACCGCTCCCACGATTGCGATCAGCACGAGTACCTCCGGTGCCTCGAAATAGTAAACGGGGAACAAGCGAGCCACGAGATAAACCCCGGCAACGACCATCGTGGCCGCGTGGATCAGTGCCGACACGGGGGTAGGACCTTCCATCGCGTCCGGTAACCAGATGTGTAACGGGAACATGGCCGACTTTCCGGCACCTCCCATGAAAATCAAGGCCATTGCCCAGCTCATCACGGAACATCCCATGAAGGTCGTCCCGGCAGCCCCGGCAAAGAGTGAAGAGTCGCCTGAGGTTAACAGGTCGAAAGAGAAGGTTTTCGTGTAGAACGAAAGTAACAGGATACCGATCAAGAAACCGAGGTCGGCGAACCGGGTGACGATAAACGCTTTCTTGGACGCGGCGATGGCCTCCGGTTTCGTGTAGTAGAAACCGATCAACAGGTAGGAGGAAACACCCACCAGCTCCCAGAATATGTACATCTGGAAGATGTTCGTGGCTACCACGAGACCCAGCATCGAGAAGCTGAAAAGGGAAAGGAAGGCGTAATAACGCTGGAAACCTTTTTCCCCGTACATGTATCCCAAGCTGTAAACGTGTACCATCAACGATACGGTCGTGATTACCACCAGCATCATGACGGAAATCGGGTCTAGCAAGATACCCAGATCAATATGCAGGTATTGCGTGAAACGCAGCCATTCGAAGTTGAACGGGATGACCGGGAGGCGCACGCCTTCTACCCGGGGCATCGAGAAATATTGCCATGCCGTCATGTAAGCCAGCAAGGCACATATCGCCAAAGACAACGTTCCTATGCACCCGGCCGTGGTGGGTTTCAATTTCGTCCCCAACAAGCCTAAAGCTAGAAATGTTAGCAATGGTAGTATCAATATTAAAACTGTATATTCCATGTTTCGATTTCTTGATTTTAAATTTTAGATTTTAGATTCCGGCCGCACGGGGCCGACGCTTTTTGATTTCATTCTAAATTCTACATTTCCCATTTCTCATCGCTTTCTTTCAGCTCGTTCAAGTTTTTCACCTGTATATTGCGGATGTTCCGGTATATATTAATGATGATGGCTATGGCGACGGCTGTTTCGCAAGCGGAAACCCCGATGGCGAACAGGGTGAAGAAAAAGCCTTCCAGTTGTTCGGGGAAGAGATAACGGTTGAACACGGCAAAGTTGATATCCACTGAGTTTAGGATCAACTCGATAGAGATCAACACGGCAAGCAGGTTTCTCCGGGTAATGAAACCGTAGATTCCCGCGAAAAGCATGATCGTGCTGATCACCAAGTAATATTCCATGTGTAGTTCCATATACTGATTTTAAATTTTAGATTTTAGATTTTAGATTTTAGATTCCAGCCACACGAGGCCAACGCTTTTGATTTCCTACTTTTAACTTTTAGCTTTTAGTTTTTAGCTTTATAGATTCCAGCCGCACAAGCCAACACTGTTTTTTCATTCTAAATTCTAAACTCTACATTCTACATTTATATTATCTTTTTCTCGCTATCAAGATTCCACCGATAATGCAGGTCAATAGCAGGACACTGATTACCTCGAAGGGGAGCAGATACTGGTATTTTTCCGTGCCCATTAAGGCGGTACCGATGACTTTCTGGTTGATCTCCCCGCCAACGAAACGAGAGGGACCGAACGAGTGCATTAACGTGATGTAAACACATATTGCCGCCCCGGCGAGAGCCGTGATTAGCCCGGCAAACATCTTGCTGTTCTTCAACCTGCTTACCTTGCTTTTGTCGGCCGTGGTGAGCAATATCGAGAACACGTACAGGATAATGATACCCCCGGCGTAGATCGTTAATTGTACCGCCCCCAGGAATGAATACTCCAACTGGAAGTATATTCCGGCAGTGGCAAAAAGCACGAATAGCAGGTAGGTCGCCGATCTCAAGATTCGGTTGGTCGTCACGGTCAGGATCGAGCAGACAACGATGACCGTTGCCAGGATGAAAAAGACCGTTTCTTGTAATTCTGCTGTACTCATATCTTTATTTTAGATTTTAGATTTTAAATTTTAGATTCCGGCCGCACGATTTCCGCCTTTTTCATTTTCAATTTTCAATTCTCCATTTTCAATTGATTCGTCGTGCAGGTATTTCACCAGTTTACCGCGCGTGTAGACGGCGTGTTCGAACGTGGGTCTGAATTCGATGGCTTGTTGAGGGCACATTTTCACGCAGAGCTGGCAGAACATACAGCTACCCAAATCATACCGGTATTTTATCAATACCTTTTTCTTCTTGCCGGTTTCATCCGTGACAAATTCGGACGTGATTTTGATGGTTCCGTTCGGGCAGTTCATCTCGCAGATGCCGCAGGCGATGCATTTGTGGTGATTGTTCTCGTCGTGAGGCATCACGAGTTCACCCCGGAAACGGTCAAACATTTTCAACGTGGCCCGGTTCTCCGGGTATTGCTCCGTCGTTTTCTTGGTGAAAAATTCCCGTAGCGTGACTTTCATTCCGGTCAGCAGCGAGAAAAGTCCCTTGAAAAACGAGGTAATATATCTTATAATACTCTTCATAGTTTCGTCTTTAAAAATGTAGTTTAAATACGACAATGATCACCATCAGGAAAAGGTTGATCAGGTTAATCGGTAGCAGGTAGCGCCATTCCAAGCGGAGTAACTGGTCGATACGCAACCGCGGGAAGGTCCATTTAAACCACATGATGATGAATATAACCACGGCTGTTTTCCCGAAGAACCAGAAGATGGAAGGAATATAATCCATGATTTGGTTGAAGCTTTCCCAACCGGGAACGTGTAATGGCATCCAACCGCCTAAGAACAGGGTGCTGGCCACGGATGCTACCACGAACATGTTCAAGTATTCGGCGAGGTAGAAGAAACCGAAGTGCATACCGGAATACTCCGTGTGGTACCCTGCGGTCAACTCCGAGTCGGCCTCCGGCAAGTCGAAGGGACCCCGGTTTGTCTCGGCGGTTCCGGCGATGATGTAAACGATAAACGCGATGCAGGCCGGGATATGTCCTTTGAATAGCAACCACCCGTCTGCCTGTCCTTCCACGATCGTGGAGAGCTGCATGCTTCCGGTGAATACTACCACGGTAAGGATGGATAACCCGATGGATAGCTCGTAACTGATCATCTGCGCGCCACTTCGCATGGCACCGATTAACGAGTATTTGTTGTTACTGGCCCACCCGGCAAGCAGGATTCCCACGATACCGATGGATGACACGGCGATCAGGAAGAAGATTCCCACGTTGAAGTCGATCACGTGTAGTCCTTTGGCGAAGGGAATACAACCGAATGCCAGTACCGACGCGATAATCACGACGAAAGGGGCGAGGTTGAACAGGAATCGGTCGACGTGGTTGATGTCGATGATCTCCTTGGTTAACATTTTGATCATATCGGCCACGCTCTGTATGGTCCCATAAGGTCCCACCCGGTTCGGTCCGATACGACACTGGAAAAAGGCACACACTTTACGTTCCACGTAGATCAGCACGAGGGCGATCACGGCGTATCCCACGAGCAGGCAAAGCCCGATCAGGATAAACTCAACCAGCGTGGCAGCAGCGTGCGGGAGAAAACTCCTCAAGAGTTCGTCTACCCATTGTGTTATAGTTGAGAAATCAAACATATACTAATTTTAAATTTTAGATTTTAGATTCCGGCCGCACAAGGCCTGATTGATTTTAGATTTTAAATTTTAGATTCCAGCCGCACAGGTCAACGCTTTTTGATTTCCAATTTTAAATTCTAAACTCTTTTCAACTTTTATCTTCCAAGTTATCTGTCAATGTCCGGAACAACGTAGTCCAGCGTACCGCCGATGGCGATCAGGTCGGCGATTTTACCGCCTTTCGTGATCAGGTCGACGATGGATACCAGTGGCAGACACGGGGAACGGAATTTTACCCGGTAAGGGTATTTGTCACCCCGGCTTTCGAGGTAAACACCGAATTCTCCTCGGCTGGCTTCCACGCTCTTGAAATAGTGACCTTCCGGCAATTTGATCAGCGGTTTGGTCTTCACGGCGTAGTCTCCCGCGGGGATGTTGTCTACCAGTTGTTCCAGTATATGTAATGATTCGAGAATCTCTTCCATGCGCACCATGTAACGGGCAAACGAGTCTCCTTCCGGGTAGAGGATTTCTTTGAAATCCACCTTGTCATATACCCCGTACGGCGTGTGTTTACGCACGTCGCATGACCACCCGCAGGCACGTCCCGTCGGGCCGGATGCCCCGTAACTGATGGCGTCCTCTTTCCTGAGAACTCCCACGCCTTTCAGACGTTGTTGGGCGATCACGTTTCCCGTGAACACGTCGTGATATTCCTTGATCATCGGGGGTAGGTATTTGATGAACTCTTTGATCCGGTTGATTAGGTTCGGGTGGATGTCTGCCATCACGCCGCCGATGACGTTGTAGTTCTGAATCAGTCGTCCTCCCGTGGTTTCTTCCATGATGTCCAGCACTTTCTCCCGGTCGCGGAAGCCGTAGAAGAAAGCGGTCAGCGCTCCCATATCCATGCAGAGGCATGACCAGAACAAGAGGTGAGAGGAAAGACGGTTCAGCTCGTCCATGATGGTGCGGATGTATTTCACCCGTTCCGGGATTTCCAGCCCCATGGCTTCCTCGATACACATACAAAGCGCGTGGCGGTTCTGGTGTGCGGCAAGGTAATCCAGACGGTCTGTCAAGGCCAGCGTTTGCGGGTAGGTGAGGCTTTCACACAATTTCTCGATGCCCCGGTGGATATACCCGCAGTTTACATCCACCTTTTTCACGATCTCTCCTTCCAGTGATACCCGGAAACGGAGTACACCGTGGGTGGCGGGGTGTTGTGGCCCGATGTTCACCACGTACTCGTCTTCTTCAAACAAGATGTTCTCTTTTTCGCTGACTTCCCCGTCATGGGAATCAGCCTCGAACGTGGGGGTTGCATCCAACGTTTCTTCACTTTCCAGCCGTACCGGGTTTATTTCGGGGTCTGCATTGTAGTCTTTACGTAACGGGTACCCGACCCAGTCGTTCCGTAGGAACAGACGTCGCATATCAGGGTGGTTGATAAACCGTATGCCGAGAAAGTCGTACACTTCACGTTCGTTCAAGTTGGCCGTGGCCCAGATGTCTGAAACGGTGGGCAGTTCCGGGTTTTCCCGGTTGGTCGTGAACGTCTTTAAAAATAATTTATGTTCGTGAGCCGTGGATTGTAACAGGCTGATCACGCCTAACGAGTCCCCCCAGTCCATTCCCGTCATGCAGATCATGAAGTCGAAAGACAGATCCCGGTCTCCCTTTAGCCGGAGAGCCAGTTCCCTGTACTTGGCGGGCTCTACCGTCACGGTAAGGATACCGCTTTCGTCGATCTCTGCCTCTGGGACAATATTTTTTATTTTATCTACTAACATGTACTGATTGATTGATTTTAGATTTTAAATTTTAGATTTATGATTTCCACCCACGAGGTTCAATAGTTTTTAATCGTAAATCGTAATTCATAAATCATAAATTAGTTCACTCTAAATTCTACATTATTCTTTGTTCTCTTTTTCCTTGTGGTTTTTGCCACCGAGGAAACGTTCCACTTTTACCTTACGTTGCAGTTGGATCATTCCATACAGGAGGGCTTCCGGTCGCGGAGGACATCCGGGAATGTAAACGTCAACGGGAATGATGGAGTCAACTCCCTTCACCACGTGGTAAGAGTTTTTGAACGGTCCACCGGAAATGGCACATCCCCCCACGGCAATCACGTATTTGGGTTCGGCCATCTGGTCGTAGAGACGTTTCAGCACGGGGGCCATTTTGTGTACGATGGTCCCCGCCACCATGATAAAGTCGGCTTGGCGCGGACTGGCTCGCGTTACCTCGAACCCGAAACGGGAGAAATCATAACGTGCCGCTCCCACTGCCATGAATTCAATACCACAACAGCTTGTCGCGAAGGTAAGCGGCCAGAGGGAATTCGAGCGTCCCCAGTTGATAACATCGTCAAGGCATCCCACGATAACATTGGTGCCGGACGCCCGAAGTTGTTCAAGATATTCGTTATCGTTGAACTCTTCATATTTCATGGATTTAATTTTTACTTCCATTCTAACGCTCCTTTCTTCCACGCGTAAGCCAATCCCAGAATAAGGATCAGCATGAAAAATAATACATTCAGTAAACCGTTAATTCCGGCATCCTGAACGGTGACCGCCCAAGGATAGAGAAACACGGTTTCCACGTCGAACATCAAAAACAAGATGGCGAACAGGTAGTATCCTGCCTTGAATTGCATCCATGATTTTCCTCGCGTGGGTACACCGCATTCGTAGGCTTCTCCCTTCTGTTTGTTGAAGGTACGGGGAGAAATGGCCCGAGCGATGCTCATAGCGATAACCACCAGCAAAATGGCTGTAATCAATACAACCACGAATAAAGTAAGATTCATAATTATAAAAAGTTTCAGGTTTTCAAGTTTCAGGTTACAAGTTTAGTTACAGGGGAAAAATACGGCAAGTTGCGAACTTGTAACTGCAACTTGCAGGGCTATCGGCCCAACCTGTAACTTGGTTGATCTCCAGCTAAACAATGATTTTTCGCAGGGCAAAGACGTAGTATTTGGTCTTCCCGAGAGTCGAGTACGGGTGAAAATACAAGTTGCGTTTGGAGTGTGCTACCGCGGTGTTGTTCTTGCTGTTCCTTTGCAGGAAAGAGGGAACCAATTGTGATTTGGAGTCCGGGACAACATGGGAGTAACCCAGCGTGAGTTCGCAACTTTCGTGAAGAAAGAGTAATAGGGGAACCGTGGAGACTTCACAGATTTCGTTTCGGCAGAAATTACATTCTAAGCAGGAGCCATTGAAGGACAGATTTTGCCCTTTTGCCAATATCCCGCTGGAACTTACCAACACGAATAACACGATCAATATACTATTCTTCAGCACGTTCAACATCATTCTTTTTACTTAAGGTTCGCAAAGATAACCTAATTTTGAATTTCGGTTGAAAAATGTGTGGTAAAGAATGTTAATCGTGAGATTAACATTCGGGTTCATAAGGTTTATAAAACATATTTTTTTCTTACTTTTGTAATCTCTTCGGGAAAGGAGAATATCCCGGGGGTAATACATGAAATTAGGGAAAAAAATATGAGTGACACCATTCATCACGAGTGTGGTTTTGCGTTGATTCGATTGCTGAAACCATTGGATTATTATCAGAAGAAATACGGTTCTTACCTTTACGGGTTAAACAGGTTGTACATATTAATGGAAAAACAGCGTAACCGCGGCCAAGATGGTGCGGGAGTCGTGGGGTTGAAACTCGACATGGAGCCGGGTTACAAGTATATGGACCGAGTACGTTCCTGTGATGCGAACCCGATACAGGATGTGTTTGACCGGATTCACGAACCGTTTACACCGGAGATTCTCCGGGAGAAGGATGCCGTTTGGGCAAAACAGAACTTGCCGTTCGTTTCCGAGATTTACTTGGGGCATTTACGTTACGCGACTTTCGGGAAGAATAATATAGATTACGTTCACCCGCTGAAACGGGCAAGCAATTGGCGGGCGCACAACTTAGCGCTGGCGGCGAACTTTAACCTGACGAACGTGGACGAGTTGTTCGAGAGTTTGATCCGGGCGGGGCAGTATCCGCGAAATTATTCCGACACGGTGACCTTGCTTGAGAAGGTAGGCTATTTTCTGGATAGCGAGATTCAGGATTTGTACCGTTTCTACAAGGAAAAGGGATTTTCGAAACAGGAGATTACCCCATTGATCGAGCGTACGATTGATTTACCCAAGGTGCTTTCCCGAAGTAGCGAGGATTGGGACGGGGGATATGCCGTGGCAGGAGTGGTCGGGCATGGCGATGCTTTCGTGATGCGTGACCCGTGGGGGATACGTCCGGCTTATTATTACAAAGATGACGAGGTGGTCGTGGTAGCATCCGAGGCATCCGTGATCCAGACCGCTTTCCAAGGCATAAATATGGAAATTTCCGAGATCCGTCCGGGATACGCCCTGTTGATCAAGAAGGATGGAACCGTGACGGAGGAACTCGTGCGTGAACCGCGACAACGTGCCAGTTGTTCGTTCGAGCGTATCTATTTCTCTCGTGGGAATGACAGGAATATATACCAGGAACGGAAAAAACTGGGTGAGTTATTGACACCTCGTTTGGTGAAGGCCGTGGATGGCGATCTTGACAACACGGTGTTTTCTTTTATTCCTAACACGGCGGAAACTTCTTTCTACGGGATGGTGAAAGGAATCCAGCAGTACATGGTGGAGGAGAAAAAACGGTTGATCCGGGAGGGAAAGGCTACGTGGAGTGAAGAAACGCTCGACGAGATCATTTGCCGAGAGCCCCGTATCGAGAAAATCGTGATCAAGGATGCCAAGCTGCGCACGTTCATTACCTCCGATTCGGGTCGTGACGGGCTGGTGGGACACGTGTATGACGTGACTTACGGGGCGGTGCAGCCCACGGATAACCTCGTGGTGATTGATGACTCGATTGTGCGGGGAACTACCTTGAAAAAGAGTATTCTGCGAATTCTCGATCGTCTTGGTCCGAAACGTATCGTGGTGGTGTCTTCTGCCCCGCAGATTCGTTACCCCGACTGCTACGGGATTGACATGACCCGGATGAACGAGTTTATCGCGTTCAACGCGGCTATCGAGTTGTTGAAGGAACGAGGCATGGAGGGGCTGATTGACGAGGTGTACCGGAAGTGTAAGGCACAGCAAGGGTTGCCCAAGGAGCAGGTGGTGAACCACGTGAAAGAGATTTACACTCCTTTTACCGAAGAAGAGATTTCCGACAAGATCGCCGAGATGGTGCGTGACGAGCATCTGAATGCCGAGGTGAAAGTGGTTTTCCAGTCGGTCGAAGATTTGCACGTGGCTTGCCCGAACGACACGGGTGACTGGTATTTTACCGGAAATTATCCCACTCCCGGTGGGAATAAGGTGGTCAATACCGCTTATATCAACTGGGTGGAAGGGAGGAATGAAAGGTCTTACTAATTTTAGATTTTAGATTTTAAATTTTAGATTCCAACCACACGAGGCCGACATTTTTTGATTTCCAACAGCCCCCCTCTAGCTCCTCCCCTTACACAGATGGGGCTAGAGGGGGGCAGTCTAAAATTTAAAATCTAAAATTAATAAGTTTTCACTTTCCCGTTCAAAGTTATTGCAATTTGTTTGTAAATGTTTAAATTAGTAGCGGATATTAAAAAGATCGGCTATGAAACGAATTGTGTCATTTATTCTGTTATTCATATTTTCCATGTGTTACGGGAATGACCCGTTAGTTGCACAGGTGCGTAAAGAGAGACAAAAAGGGAAGGAGAAGAAGATCGTTAGGGAACAGGCGGTGGATTTGTTGCTGAAAGAGCAGCAGGTGGCAGCGGAACGAGCTGCTTTAAAAGAATTATACTGGGTTCTGGGAGGGGAAGATTGGCGGGTGAAGGAGAATTGGCTGAGTGACCGTCCTGTTGAGGAGTGGTATGGGGTGAAGCGGAATTACGATAATGGGAAACTGAGTATATATCTGGGAGCAAACGGTTTGGAGGGGGTGTTGCCGGGTGCTATTTTCAGATTGAAGACGTTGGAGGTGCTTAACCTCTGTAATAACGAGATCACGGGGAATATACCAACGGATATTGGAGAGTGTACAGCGTTGAGACAGTTGTCGCTGAACGGCAATCGTTTGACGGGAAAAATACCTGTCGGGATTGGTAAACTGGAAAATCTGGAGACGTTGGACCTTTCACGTAATCAGTTGTCCGAGGAAATACCGGCAGAAATTGGTGGTTTGAAACAATTAAAATTTCTTCGGATGGGAGGGAACAGGCTGACAGGAAGTATTCCGGCCGCGATCGGGAGCCTCTTGCGGTTGGAGTGTGTGGATATATCATCGAACTTGCTGACGGGGGAAATACCAGATGAGCTTGTGCTTCTGGAAAATCTGGAAGAAGTGAATTTATATGATAATCGTCTGCGAGGTGTGTTGCCTGCAGACTGGAGTAGATTGAAAACGTTGAAACGTTTATCTTTAGGGCAAAACCGAATAGATGGTGAAATTCCAGCTTCATTGGGGAGTGTGAAAACTCTGCGGATCGTTGGATTGGAAAATAACTTGTTGAGAGGGACTATTCCCGTTACTTTGGGACAGTTAAAAGAATTGAGAACTTTGGGCTTATCCAATAATCGGTTAACGGGAGCGATTCCCGGGGTGTTGTTTACCTTGCCGAATTTATATCATTTAGGCTTGTCGGATAATGGCTTGTCTGGTTCGTTACCTGTTGAGATCAAGGAGGCCGTGGCGTTTTCATCCCTTGATTTGAGTAATAATCGTTTGAGTGGGGTGTTACCGCCGGAACTTTGTGAATTGGTGCAATTGAATTACTTGAATTTGAGGAATAACAGGTTTTCCGGATCTTTACCCGTGGAGATCGGGAAGATGACTGAATTGTCCTCTTTGGACTTGACATCGAACAAGTTTTCGGGTCCTCTCCCGAAAGAGATCGGTCAGTTGACTCGCTTGACGTCTTTGTTACTTTCAGAAAACGAATTTTCCGGAGAGTTGCCGGAGACGCTGGGGAATCTGGTAAATTTGAGAAATTTCTACGTGAAAACGAATCGTTTGTCGGGGCCGTTCCCGGTGGTGTTAACGAAGTTGGTTAAGTTGGAATACTTGAACTTGAGTTTTAATAATTTCTCGGGGATGATCCCTGCGGAAATCGGGAATTGGGAAGAACTGAAACATTTGTATTTGTGGAAGAATCAGTTTAGCGGGAGTATTCCTCCGTCGATTGGTGAGTTAAGGAATTTGACGGAATTGAGTTTGGGAGAGAACCGTTTGTCGGGCGAGCTTCCCAAGGAGTTAGGGCAGTTGGAGAATTTGGTTATGGCATATTTGAATAATAATGCCTTTACCGGGCGGATTCCTAACGAAATGACACGAGCTTCAAAGTTGAAGTATTTGAATTTGAATAGTAATTATCTTTCGGGTGAGTTACCGGACGAGTTGGGGAACTGGGAATCGATGGAGTCGTTACTCTTGGGAAGTAACGGGATCACGGGGACATTTCCTTCGTCGATCGGTCGGATGAAGCGGTTGAGGTTCTTGAGTGTGTTCTGGAACAAGATGAGCGGGGCGTTACCGGTGGAGCTGGGAGAACTGGAGAATTTGGAATGCTTGTATTTGACGAATAATCGTTTTAGTGGAACTCTGCCTTCTTCGATCAGTAATTTGAAACGGTTGAAGATTCTAGCTATACCTAATAATACGTTTTCTTCGTTTCCGGAAGAGTTGGGGGATTTGGAGTCTTTAGAAGAACTAAATGCCTCAAATGCTTTTTCGGGTGGAAGGATTCCCGAAAATATCGGAAATTTGCGAAATTTGAAATTGATGTTATTGTGTAATAATAAGTTGTCAGGGGAGATTCCCGCCGGGATCGGGGAGATGGTGATGCTGGAAAAGCTCGATTTGCGCCACAATGAATTAACGGGGTCAATTCCTGCTGAAATCGGTTACTTGGATAACTTGACTATGCTGGACGTGGCGAGGAACAAGCTGGAGGGCGTTTTGCCCGCTGAATGGGGGGAGTTGAAGAACTTAAGGAGATTGACTCTCACGGGTAATAAGTTTCGCGGGAGTATACCGGAATCATGGGAAGGGATGGAAAAACTGGAATATTTTTGGGGACAAGATAACGAGTTGACGGGCAAGGTACCGGATTTCTTGTTCCGTTTGCCTGCATTACACCGGTTGTGTTTGACAAATAACTTCTTGCAGTTGACTGAAGAACAAAAGAAAATGGATCGTAAGGGTAATCGCTATTTTTTGTTGCCACAAGGGGAAAAGTAGGGAAAAAGTTTCTTGTTTTTAAATTCAGTCCAAGGGTATCGACGCCTAAGATTCCCTTTCATAAGAGGAATATAAAGCAAGAATACACGATGTTATTATAATTTGAGCGTATTCTTGCTTTAGCTTTTTGATTTTCAATTTATTCCATGATGATCCCCGGTTCGGTGATACCTGCGCCACGAGTGAGTGATGTCGGTATTTTCGGTCCAGGGATAAGAGGGCTGTATTCGAGAACATGACGTACGCGGGCACGCTGGTCGGGGGTAAATAGGTTTTTCCAGCCGTAATCATAATCCATTATATTCGTGGAGATGAACGGGGTACCGTCGAACGCGATGCGTTGGATCCTTTCTTCCCACGGGGCATTTTTCTGCATAGTTGTTTCATAGGCAGTCCGGTCATAATTCGGGGTGTCGTCACAGTAATCGTCGGTGTCGTCTCCCTCTCTATAGAAAGCGTGTCGTAAGCCTAGATAATGTCCCAGTTCGTGAGCGAGGCCGTGTGAAAACACGGATTGGTCTCCTTCGGGAGTAGGGTCATACCAGTTCACCCAAAAATTGTTCATGGCGATGCAGTGCGCTTGATCTGTCGGGTATCGGGTGTAGTAGGCGTCACCCTTGGGCAGGTCTTCGAGAGGGTGGGAGGAAGGGGTATAAGCCAAGAAGGTTACTCCCACGACACCTCTTTCCTCGAAGGTGAAGATGACAACGTTGATGTACTTGTTTTGATCCCACAACCATTGCGCATCACCGTATTTGTTGTTTAAAAAGTTATTGTAGCTTAATTTAATGTTGTTACGTTGTATGCGATGGATTCCGGCTTCACTTAACGGGTTACCTCCCGGGTCATGCGTGGCCAAGGTAAATTCCAGGTTCATGTTGACACTACCGGGAATGCTCCCGTCGTAGAGAGAGTTTATTTCATCGAGGATTTGTGATAGTTGATGGGTCGGGATATTTGTTTTCGGGTCAGATGCATCCGTGTACAAGACGTGAAAGATGACGGGTATCTTGAAGTGGTATTCTCCCGTGGCCGCAATTTGATTGATGGAGATCGTGAGGTTCTTGTCCTTGTTCGTGATGGCGAGTTCCCCGGAACGTTTTTCCCGGGCAATGTTGGTTTGCACTGTAATCACAAGGGAATCGTTGCCCGAACTGGAATTCCGCATGACGGTACACCATGTGTTCCGGTTTGTCACGTCCCACTCGGAATCACTTTGTACACCGATACGCAGGACATGCTCGTTTGCGTTCAAGTTAAACACCGGGTCTGTGGATAAATCGAGATAATTCTTATCCTTGCTACAAGAGGCTAGAAGGATAAGAAAGGCATAAAGAAGAAGATTTTTTTGCATGTTTGTGGGTTTTATTTTTTCATGTAGCGGTCCATTTCCCGTTTGGCGTCTTTTTGTTTGAGGGTTTCCCGCTTGTCGTACTCTTTCTTTCCCCGGGCTAGGGCGATGCGGAGTTTGGCGAAGCCTTTCTCGTTAAGAAAGAGACGGACGGGGACAATGGTGAGTCCCGATTCCTTGGTCTTGCGTTCGAGCTTGACGAGTTCTTTCTTTTGTAGTAAGAGTTTACGTTCGCGGCGTTCGATGTGGTTGTAGTAGGTTCCCAACTTGTACTCGGCAACGTACATACCCTTAATCCACAGTTCGCCGTTGTGGAAATAACAGTAGGAATCCACCAACCCGGCTTTCCCGGCTCGGATGGATTTGATTTCGGTACCGGTGAGCATGATACCGGCGGTGTATTCTTCCAAGAACTCGTAGTCGAAGGATGCTCTTCTATTTTTTATATTAATGTCGTTTTGCATAGGTTTTGACGTTTAAGCGTAAATAGTGGGTATTCTGAACATAATCATCAATAGTTGCTGGATGATGATCGGGGATACGATCACGAGTAAGCCAATGATGACGATGGCGCTTTTGCGGTATTGTACGTCGAGGGCTGTCAATTGGTTCAGCCCGACGTAAAGGGTACGTAGGCACAGCAGGCTACATATTGCCATGAGTTGGGATATAAATCCTTCCGAGAATCCACTGGAAAGGCAGTGGAACGGGATGAAGACGGCCGAGCTATACACGGCAAGGCGAAGGGCCATCCAGTTGGCTTTTGTCACTTTGTTAGAGAGGTATTCACGGGATACCCGGTAAGCGATGTAGCTCCCCACGACGGAGGCTATGAACAGGATGATGCCGGTTCCAATGGCGTAGAGAGGTGAGGTTGACAATAAACGTAGTAATATTGCGCATACGGAAGAAAGCACGGATAAAGGCACAAGGAAATTCTTGAAAAGTTCGATTCCCTCGATGTCCTCCCGGCCGATCACCTGCCATTCTGTTTCGGGGTGAAGTAGTAGTTTCCGGGGCCTTGTGAATATGCCTTTAATGTCCGATTTCTTCATAGTAACGCGAAAATACTGTTTTTTATCGAGATTAATTCATAAGGTTCGTAAAGTTTGTAAAGTTTAAAAGTCCATAAGGTTCGTGGACTCTTGCGGGGCGCTTTGTTTACGGTAACTTATGGCAGAACAAGGGAACTATATGGAAACGAAAAACATTGGCCATGTACGTGAGATTACAGGCTATTTTGCCACGAGGCGAGAGGTGAGACGGTATTAGATAGAGGGTTTGGAGGCAATTTCTATTCTTCGTCTTTTTTCTTTCCTTCTTTCGAGAAGAAGAAATAAGCAATAAGACACACGATCAACGGGAACACGTAGATTAATCCCGGAGAGAAGATTGCGAAGTACCATGGTGTTCCCCATTCTTGATGGGCAACTATTTCCAATGCTTTGTAACCCACGTGTACAATCCCGATAGAAAGGAAAGCAATAGCGGCAATTCCGAATAATTTTTGGTTTTTAGCAGCTTTTATTTTATCCATAATTTGATTTGCCTATGGCAGGTTAATAAATTGCAAGTTTGCAGGTTACAAGTTTATCACTAACCTGCAAACTTGTAGCTTGTAACTATTTTTTATAAAGATGTTTGATTCCAACCCGGTGTCCGGCTACCGCAAAATATAGGATGAACAGGTAGCAAGGTAGCATCATCCAGTAGGCTCCTTGGTATCCCATGGAAGTGGTCAGTGAACCGTATAGCATCGGTAGTAAAGCACCCCCGGCGATGGCCATGATAAGCAAGGCCGATCCGGTTTTCGTGTGACGTCCTAACCCGAATATAGCGAGCGGGAAGATGGCGGGCCACATGAGCGAGTTGGCCAAACTTAACAAGGTCAGGCACCAAATAGAAGTGTCTCCCGGCAACATGACGGTGCAGATACTGAGGATAACCCCCAAAGTCGCACAGCAGGCGAGGGCTTTTTCCTGGCTGATGTATTTCGGGATGGCGATGATTCCGATGATGTAACCGACAATCATGGCGATCATTCCGTAAGTCGGGAATATTCGGGCCGTATCCATGTCCATTTTCATGGATTGGGCGTAGCCGATAATCGTGTCAATGGCAATGACTTCAACCCCCACGTACAGGAATAGTGTAACGATTCCGATCCACAGGTGAGGGAAACTGAATATGCTTGATTTCCCGCCATGTTGCAGGCTACCTTCCTCTTCTTCCGGGTCTTCGATCTGGGGAAGCGGGGAGAAACGAACGAATAGTGCCAGCACGACGAGTGATACCATGATCACGACGTAAGGTACGATGGATTTGGAGGCTAAGAGATCGAGTTCCGCGGCTTTTTGCACGGCATCCATCGTTTGTAACTTTGCCTCAAGCAAGTCGATGTCTTTTAGCATGATCGATCCGAGAATCAACGGACTGATGGCACCGGCCACCTTGTTGCAGATACCCATGATGCTCACGCGTTGGGCGGCACTCTCAGCGGGGCCAAGTTCGATCACGTAAGGATTGGAAGCTGTTTGAAGCACGGATAGTCCCGTACCCATGATGAATAATCCAAGCAGGAATAACCCGTAGGTGCGGGTCATGGCGGCAGGGATGAACAGTAACGCACCGACGGCCATCACGAGGAGGCCGAGCATCATACCGTTCTTGTATCCAGTTTTCCGCAGTACCCAGGAGGAGGGCAATGCCATGACAAAGTAAGCAATGTAGAATGCGAAGGTCACGAGGTACCCCTGCCATTCATGTTGCAGCTCGCAGGCAATTTTAAGATAAGGGATCAAGGTGGCGTTCAACCACGTGACGAACCCGAAGATAAAGAAGAGGATACCGATAATGATAATCCCCATGCTGTAAGAATTTTTCTTTTGTTCCATCATCTTTTCGTTAAAATATACATAAACACGTAAACACTTTCAAGAGATGACAAAGTTATTAATTTTTGATAATGATTGATGAAATTGGAGAAAATTATTAGGAATGATGTTATTAAATTTTGCGTTTCCGGTATGATATATGAACATAGCTTGAATTTAGGGTAATACGGGATTTTATTAGGATAATAATCTTTCAGAGGTTTTTCATCGTCCTTTGGCAATATGGAGGGAAGGGGGTAGATAGGTTACGGGATGAGAATGGGAGATTATTAAGGATATAAAACTATTGTTTGAGGAGAGGTAAGGAACTCGTTTTTCGGATTAAAATGGATTTTTGGATTGTTACATTGAAAAAAAATTTATACCTTGTCAACTCATTTTGACAAGGAAAATTAATCATTAAATAAATAATATAATATGTTTGATAAAAGCGTGTATGTAAATAGAAGAAAGCAACTTATCGACAAGATGAGTGGCGGCTTGGTATTGATATTGGGTAATGAGGAAGCTCCTGCAAATTATCCATCCAACACGTATAAATTTCGTCAGGATAGTTCTTTCCTTTATTTCTTTGGTTTGAACATGCCCGGGTTTGCCGGGTTGATGGACGTGGATTCCGGGGACGTTTGTCTGTATGGAAACGACGTGGACATGGATGATATTATCTGGATGGGACCGCAACCGAGCGTGAAGGATTTAGCTGCCAGCGTGGGTGTGACTTGTTCCGCTCCTTTCGGTAAATTGGCCGAGGCTTTGAAAGAGGCTATCAGCCAGGGCCGCAAGATTCATTTCTTACCGCCTTATCGTTATCACAATATGTTATTGTTGGAAGATTTGTTGGGTATTCATCACTCGCTGATTAAGAATTACTCTTCTTTAGAATTGATCAAGGCCGTGGTGGCATTGCGTTCCGTGAAGGAGGCTTGTGAGATCGAGCAAATTAACTTGGCTTGTAACATTGGTTACGAGATGCACGTGGCTGCCATGAAACATGCGTTATCAGGACAAAAAGAGCAATATATTGCCGGGTTGATCGAGGGTATTGCCGCTTCTTATGGAAGTCTGGTTTCTTTCCCCGTGATTCTTTCCCAGAATGGCGAGACGTTGCATAATCACGATCACAGTAAGACATTGACTGTGGGACGTATGATGCTGACGGATGCCGGGGCGGAGAATAACATGAATTATTGTTCCGATTTTACCCGTACGGTTCCGGTGGGCGGACGTTTCGATCAACGTCAGAAAGATGTATATAATATTGTATTGGCTTGTAACAATAAGGCGATGGAGATTGCCCGTCCGGGAGTGACGTACCAGTACGTGCATCTGGAAGTATGCAAGATTCTGGCTCAAGGGTTAAAGGATCTTGGCTTGATGAAAGGCGACGTGAATGCTGCCGTGGCAGCCGGGGCTCACGCTTTGTTCATGCCTCACGGGTTAGGTCACATGATGGGACTCGACGTGCATGACATGGAGGATTTGGGACAAATTTACGTGGGGTATGACGACGAGACTCGTCCGATTGACCAGTTCGGTACTTCTTCCTTGCGTATGGGACGTAAGTTACAACCGGGATTCGTGGTTACCGACGAGCCGGGTTGTTATTTCATTCCCGCTTTGATCGACCAGTGGAAAGAACAGGGATTGCACAAGGACTTCTTGGTATATGACAAGATCGAGACGTACAAGGACTTCGGTGGTATCCGTCTGGAAGATGATATTTTGATCACGGAGAACGGGTGTAAATGTATGGGTGACCATCGGGCGCCGATCACCGTGGAAGAGGTGGAAAATACGATAAATGGATAAAAATTATAAAGAGCAGATATGAAATTCGTTGTATCAAGTAGTAGTTTTTTGATGCGGTTGCAGGCCGTGAGTAAGGTGATTAGTGGAAAACCTGCACAACCGATTCTGGATAATATTTTGTTGGTAGCCAAGGACGATACGTTGTACGCCACGGCATCTGACAAGGAAACAACCATGGAGGCCAAGATCGAGTTGGATAACTTGGAAACCCCGGGAAGTATCACGATCCCGGCGAAGTTGTTGTTAGATATTCTGAAAGAGTTCCCGGAACAACCCTTGACGTTTGATATTAACACGGGGACGAACGAGGTGAAGATTATCTCGGACAAGGGAGAGTTTTCCGTGCCGGGAGAGAGTGCCGAGGATTACCCGGTACAATCCGGAATGGACGAGAGTGTGAATACGATTGCAACGAATTGCGGTATGCTGTTGGAGGGAATCACCCGTACGGTTTTCGCCACGGCAAATGATGATTTGCGTCCGGTGATGAACTGTATCTTGATGGAGATGGGACCGGAGAATTTCACGTTCGTGGCTTCAGATGCCCACAAGTTGGTACGTTACAAACGTTTTGACGCCAAGACGGACGGGGATCAGTTTGCATTGATCTTGCCAAAGAAACCGTCTTTGTTGTTGAAGAATATATTACCGAAGGATGACAGCGAGTTGCGTTTGCAATTCAACGAGAAAATGGCTTGTTTCACTTTCGGAAATTACAAGATGGTTTGCACGCTGGTGGAAGGACGTTTCCCGAACTACAATTCCGTGATCCCGCAGAATAACCCGAAAAAGATTATTATCGAGAAGAAGGAGTTGTATAATTCATTAAGACGGGTTTCCGTGATGGCAAACCAAGCCAGTAACTTGGTGAAGTTTGACTTGAGCAACGGAACGATCGTGATTTCAGCTCAAGACGTGGATTATGCCATGTCAGGACATGAAACGATTACTTGCCAGTACGAGGGAGAAGAGATGGCCATCGGGTTCAAGTCTCCTTTCGTGCAAGAAATATTATCCAACCTCAACACGGAATCTTTGGTATTGGAGTTGTCCGATCCGAGTCGTCCGGGATTGTTCCTGCCTTTCGAGAGCGATAGCGAGAACGAGGATTTGTTGATGTTATTGATGCCGATGATGGTTTAATCAGTAAGGCGAAAATTTCGCCTTACTGATTAAACCAAATTTAAAATTTAGAGTTTAGAATGAAAAAACAACTCCCTCTAATATGACAATGTAGTGTATTCTCCCCCATTCCAAGGAGGAACTAGAGAGGAGGGCAGTCTAAAATCTAAAATCATTCAATCTAAAATTAGTAAGTTTTGGAATTAAAATTAACCAATCCGATTGTGTTCTTTGATTTGGAGACAACGGGTATTAATATCGCAAAGGACAAGATCGTGGAGATTTCTGTTTTGAAGGTGATGCCGAACGGGAAAGAGGAACAGAAAACGATCCGGGTGAACCCGGAAATGCATATACCGGAGCAGGCATCTGCCATTCACGGGATTTATGATGATGATGTGAAGGATTGTCCGACGTTTAAAGAGATTGCCAAGGATTTGGCACGTTATATTGAGGGGTGTGACTTGGGGGGATATAATTCGAATCGTTTTGATATTCCATTACTGGCGGAGGAATTTTTGCGTGTGGACGTGGATTTCGATATGCGGAAACGGAAGTTCGTGGACGTGCAGACGATTTTCCATAAGATGGAGCAACGTACGTTAAGTGCGGCATATCGTTTTTATTGTAACAAGAATTTGGAAGATGCCCACACGGCGGCTGCCGACACGACGGCTACTTACGAGGTGCTGAAAGCCCAGTTGGATCGTTACAATGACACGCTGGAGAACGACATTGCTTTCCTGAGCAAGTTTTCAACACAGAATAATACGGCAGATTTTGCCGGATTTATCATCTACAACGAAGAAGGGGTGGAGGTATTCAATTTCGGGAAGAATAAAGGAGTTCCCGTGGTGAAAGTACTGAAAGAACAACCCGGTTATTTTGCGTGGATGTTGAACGGGGAGTTCCCGTTGTACACGAAAAAGATTTTGACCGAGATCCGGTTAAGGACGGCGGGTTTGGTGAAATAAGGATTATTATTTATTTTAAGTATGGTAAAAGGGGAAAAATTGTAAACTTTTCCCCTTTTATTTGTTTTGTCCGTAACATACAACTTTGTTTTTTTATTTCCGTATACAAATCAAATTAACTGATAGATAGGATGGTTAGGGGAAGTGTATCGAGTCGGGGGGAAGAACTCTAATTATTAATATTATTTGTTAAAATGATCCGTATGGCATATTCATTGTTATGTGGTCTAGCGATGGAATGAAAATAATTTATAATAAATTAAGAAGGTTTATTTATGGGATTTAAATGGATGGTTTATGTTGCACTTGCCCTTTTATGGAGTGGCTGCAAAGGAAAAAAGGACAACACGTATCAGGATATTGTACGTCCTGTGAGAGTGGTAAATGTGGAATCATTGGGTGCTATCAACAAGTTGTACACCGGTGTCGTGGAGGCCGAGGAGTATAGTAATCTGGCGTTTAAATTGTCTGGTCCGCTTATTGCGATGAACGTGGATGAGGGACAGAAAGTAAAAAAGGGACAAGTGGTTGCAGCGGTTGATCCACTGGATTATCGCTTGCAGTTCGAGGCTAACAAAGCGGCTTATTTGACGGCTAAATCACAGTTGGAACGTAACAAGAGATTGCTTTCCATGCAGGCAATTTCGCAGCAGGAGTACGAGATTGCAGAGGCTAATTATATAAAGGGTAAGTCGGCTTACGAAACGTCTGCAAACACGCTGGAAGATACGAAATTAAGGGCCCCGTTTGACGGGTTCGTGGAGAAGAAGTTCGTGGAGAATTACCAGAAGGTGAACCCGGGTGAGTCGATTATCAAGTTGGTTAACCCGAACAAGTTGGCGGTGGGTTTTACGTTACCGGAGACGAGTGTTGACTTAACTCGTACCCCCATGACGGTGACCGTGGAGTTTGATACCTACAAGGGGATATGGTTCAAGGCGAAAGTGAAAGAATTTATTGATGCCTCGCCCGATGGAACGGGTATCCCGGTGAAGTTGGTGATTGACGATACTCGCTTTTCTAGGGACAAGCATAATATATATCCCGGTTTTTCCTGTAAAGTAAATTTGAAGATCGAAACCCCGGTGGAGGATAGTTATATTGTGCCGATGAGTGCTTTATTCAAGAATCCGACCACGAACGAGACGTGTGTTTGGGTGTATGACCCGAAGACGGAGACTGTGACCAGCCGGACCGTGGAGATCGGGCAGTTGTTTGGGAGTGATAAGATCATGGTGCAAAAGGGACTCACGAACGAGGATACGATTGTCGTGGCGGGAGCGAATTATATAACAGAAGGTCAAAAGGTGAAGTTGCTTAAATAGTTTAATATGATGAATATAGCTAAATATTCGCTGGAAAATACGAAGGTGGTTTATTTCTTTTTGGCCATTTTGTTGGTAGGGGGAGTTTTATCTTTCGATCTACTGGGGAAAAAGGAAGATTCGCCTTTCGTGATCAAAACGGCGGTCATTATAACAAGATACCCGGGTGCTACTCCGAGCGAGGTGGAGCAGCTAATCACGGAGCCGATTGAACGGGAGATTCAATCCATGCGTCGGGTATATAAAATCAAATCGGATTCCTATTTTGGGATGTCTAAAATACAAATCGAGTTGAGCCCGGCAACCCCGCCGGAGGAAATGCCCCAGATGTGGGACGAGTTACGGCGAAAGGTGCTGAATATACAACCTTCACTGCCACAGGGAGCATCTACGATCAGTGTGTCGGATGATTTCGGAGACGTGTTCGGGATATATTACGGGCTAACAGCCGGAGAGGGTTTTTCTTATCACGATTTGCGGGAATGGGGACAAAAATTGAAGACCCAACTTGTTTCCGTGGACGGGGTGCAGAAGGTGGCCTTGTACGGTGAACAGACGGAGGTGGTAAATGTGTTTATCTCCATGTCGAAGTTGGCAAATTCGGGAATTGATCTGAACTCCTTGATACAGACGATCAAGTCGCAAAATTCATTGATTAACACGGGAGAGAAGCGGGCAGGAAATTTGGAATTGAAGATATTGGCCGACGGGACGTACAAAACGTTGGATGATATTCGTAACCAGTTGATCGTGACACAGACGGGACAACAAGTACGGCTAGGGGATATTACCACGATTGAAAAGGGGTACATGGATCCGCCAGGCAGTTTAATGCGGGTGAATGGTAAACGGGCTATTGGTATAGGAATCTCGACCGATCCGGAGCGTGATGTGGTAAAGACTGGGGATAAGGTGAAGGAGCGATTGAGCCAGTTGGAGGAGTTGATGCCCGTGGGAATCGAACTTGTGACTCTTTACCCGGAGAACGAGATTGCACGGGAAGCAAACAATGGTTTCCTGTTGAACTTGGTGGAGTCCGTGGTGATCGTGATCTTTATTATTTTGCTGGTGATGGGGACTCGTGCCGGATTGCTGATCGGTTCATCATTGATTTTCTCGATCGGAGGTACGATGCTGATCATGCAGTTTATGGGAGTGGGGTTGAATCGGACATCACTGGCTGCCTTTATTATAGCGATGGGGATGCTGGTGGATAATGCTATCGTGGTGACGGATAATGCCCAGATATTGATCAAGAAGGGTATACGTCGACGGGATGCTTTGATCAAGGGAGCAACGGTTCCGCAGTGGGGGTTGCTGGGGGCTACGCTGATTGCTATATTTTCTTTTTTACCCTTGTATTTGGCGCCTTCTTCCGTGGCAGAGATGGTGAAACCGTTGTTTATCGTACTGGCGGTTTCGCTGGGATTGAGTTGGATTCTGGCGTTGACGCAAACGACCGTGTTCGGTAATTTTATTCTGAAAGAGAATTCCGGAGATTCGAGTAAAGATCCTTACGATACGAAGTTCTACAACAGGTTTGTTTCTGTGTTACGGGGATTGATCAAGTATAAGGTGATCACGATTGTTTCGGTGGTCTGTTTGTTCTTGGTGTCCATGTATATCATGGGGATTATGCCACAAAATTTCTTTCCGAGTATGGATAAGCCTTATTTCCGGGCAGATTGTTTCTTGCCGGAAGGATTCAGTATTCGGGAATCGGAGGATATGATGTCAGATATTGAGGCTTATTTGTTGGAACAGGATGAGGTGGTGAACGTGTCGGTAACGATCGGGGGATCGCCATTGCGGTATTATCTGGCGAGCACGTCTTTCGGGCCAAAGGCAAATTTCGGGAATTTGTTGATCGAGGTGGAGAAGAAGGAGCAGTCGCCGATCGTGGAGGAGCGTTTGAATACTTACGTGCGGGAGAATTACCCGGATATGTTGATCCGTTCCTCTTTGTTCAAGTTGTCCCCGGCGGTGGAGGCCGCCATCGAGATCGGTTTTATCGGGGAGAATATCGATACGCTTGCCGCCTTGACGGAACGGGCGATGAATATCATGCGGGAATGTGACATGGTGACGGATATTCGGAGTAGTTGGGGAAATAAAGTTCCCGTTTGGGAACCGGCATACTCGCAGGAGAGGGGACAACGCCTGGGAATCACTCGCCAGTCGGTGGCTTATGCTTTGAAGATTGCCACGAACGGGTTGGCCATCGGGGATTTCCGGGAGAAGGATTTGTTTATGCCGATATTGCTGAAAGAGGATGGGTTCGATAGTAAGAATCTGGATAACATGAAGACGTTGCCCGTGTTTGCCACGCAAGGGTTTACGGTACCTTTGGCGCAGGTGGTGGATAGTTTCGCATATGATTATCATTATAACGTGATCAAGCGGTACAATCGGGACCGGGTGATGATGGCGCAATGTGATCCCAAGCGGGGTGCTAACACGAAAGCGGCTTTCTCGGAAGTGTGGAACAAGGTGAAAAGTATGAATATGCCGGAAGGGTACCGGATGAAAATATTCGGGGAAGATGAGAGTCAGGTGGAGTCCAACGAGGCTTTGGCTGCCAATATGCCGTTGACGTTTATCTTAATGTTTATAGTGTTGCTGTTGCTTTTCAGAACGTACCGGAAACCGACAATTATATTGCTGATGGTGCCGTTGATTTTTATCGGGGTGGTCTTCGGCTTGCTGGTGATGGGGAAAATGTTCGACTTTTTCGCTTTACTGGGCGTGTTGGGGTTAGTAGGGATGAATATCAAGAATGCGATTGTACTGGTGGACCAAATTGGTATTGAACAGGAGAATGGGTTGGCCCCGCTAGATGCCGTGTTGCAGGCCACGAAATCAAGAATCGTTCCGGTGGCAATGGCCTCGGGTACGACGATATTGGGTATGCTGCCCCTGTTGTTCGACGCAATGTTTGGCGGCATGGCTGCTTGTATCATGGGTGGCTTGTTGGTAGCCAGTTTGTTGACTATCGTGGTGTTGCCCGTGACGTATTGTTTGATATTCAGGATAAAAGCGGAGTGATTTTAGATTTTAAATTTTAGATTGGAAATTTAGCGATCACGATTAAATTTTTTAAGTCAATTCATTTTCAATTATTATGAGGATATTATTTAGTATAGGAATTGTTTTATTACTGGTGGGGACGGTTAAGGCGCAGACTTTGACGGTAGAGGAGTACCGTGCGAAGGTGCTGGATTATAATCAGGACATCAAGCAATCGAGAGAGGCAGTCAAGGCGGCAATATACGCGTTGAAAGGGGTGAAAACGGGATTCTTTCCGAAGTTACAATTAAGCGGGAATTATTCGTATCAGATAGAAGACGTGGAATTTATGCAAGGGGTTGATCTGAAACACAATAATTATTCGGCAGAGGCAGCATTGTCGCAGAACGTATATGCGGGGAATATGGTACGCAAGCAGCAGGAGGCGGCAAAATTACAGAAAGCGATTGCCCGTCTGGGGGAAGAGTTGACGACGGATAATATTGTTTACGCGGCTGACGTGAGTTATTGGACGTTGGCGGCTAACGAGAGTCTGTTTTATATTTCCCAAGAGTTCGTGTTGATCGTGAAGGAGTTGGATGGAATTGTACAAAAACGTTTTGACGAGGGAGCGATCAGTAAAACGGACTTGCTGATGGTGAAGACCCGATTGAAGGAGGCGGAGTTGCAAGAGTCTACTCGGAATATGAATTACCAGACAGCGATGCAGTCGTTTAAAATCATGATGGGGGTTCCTTTGGAGGAAAAGTGGGTTATTATAGACTCGATCCAGAAACCGGTGATCGTTCCGGGATTGCAACCGTTAGAAGTGGCTTTGAAACGGAGGGCCGATTACCAGATTGCCGTGCAGGATTTTAATTTGACTAAGCAACAGACTAAGATTATACGTTCCAAATATCTGCCGCAATTTGCCGTGGGGGTAAAGGAGACGTGGGGTACGCCGTTGATTAATGTTTCCGGTGATGAGAAATTTGCGACGGTGGCTTTTGCGAAGTTAAGTATGCCTATTTTCAACTGGGGAGAGAAACGTCAGTACGTAAAACAGAATCGTGCGATGGAGACAAGTAAGGAGTTAGCCATGAGTAAAGTTGAGGATCAAGTGAAAGAGGAGCTGGCAAATGCCTGGGTGAAGTTAAACGAGAACTGGAAACAGGTAGAGATAGCCAATTCTACGTTAGAAATTGCCCGGGAGAATTTGAAGTTGAATACCTTTAGTTATAACGAAGGGAAGTTGCCTATTTTGGATGTACTGTCTTCGCAGGCGACTTGGTTGCAGGCCTACACGAATGTGGTTTCGGCGAATTACCAGTATAAGGTGGCGTACGCGGAGTATGTGAGAATTTTGGGAGGACGGTAGGATTTATGATTTTAATTGTAAATTGTAATTCATAAATCGTGAATTGATTCAGTTATAAATTGAGAGTTTTTCCCTTGTTTTTGTGATTTTTGAGAGATCATGAGAACAGGGGAAAAATTATGTTGTTTTTTTTCGGGTTTAGCGGGGATTTATAGCAAGAAATTGTATTTTTGCAGATTAATGGATAATACGGTATTAAAAGTTTGAGAGATATGACGATAGAAAAAATGCTTACTCAGCAGGTGCTGGAGGCCGTAAAGGCTTGTTATGGGGTTGAATTAACCGAGAAAGACGTACAGTTGCAGGAAACCCGGAAGGAATTTGCCGGTGATTTGACGGTAGTCGTTTTCCCGTTTACCCGATATTCCAGAAAATCGCCCGAAGAAACGGCTAAAGAGCTGGGAGAGTATTTGAAACAAAATATTGAAGAGGTGGAAACCTACAACGTGATTAAGGGGTTTTTGAACGTGGTGATTTCTTCCGCTTACTGGATCGAGGTGTTGAATGACGTGGCAAAAGAGGAAAAATATGGTTATGCGAAGGAGCCTAGCGGGAAGACCTACATGATTGAATATTCTTCACCGAACACGAATAAACCGCTGCATTTGGGACATATCCGGAATAATTTTTTGGGATGGTCGGTTTCCGAGATTCAGAAGGCAAACGGGCATAACGTGATTATGGTGAACTTGGTGAACGATCGGGGTATTCATATCTGCAAGAGTATGATCGCGTGGGAGAAGTTTGCCAACGGTGCTACTCCGGAGAGTACGGGAACTAAGGGAGATCATTTCGTGGGGGATTATTACGTGCGTTTTGACAAGGAGTATAAGGCGCAAATCAAGGAATTGATGGAGCAGGGCAAGACGGAAGAGGAGGCGAAGAAGGAGGCCCCGATATTGTTGGAGGCTCAGGAGATGTTGCGTAAGTGGGAGGCCGGGGATGAGAAGGTGGTTTCCCTGTGGCGGACCATGAACGATTGGGTATTGAAAGGTTTTGACGAGACCTATAAAATGATGGGTATCTCGTTTGACAAAGTATATTTCGAGTCACAGACTTACAAGAAAGGACGTGACCTCGTGTTGAAAGGTCTGGCTGACGGCGTGCTTTACCGGAAAGATACCGGAAGCGTGTGGGCTGATCTTACCGGTGATGGGTTGGATCACAAGTTGTTGCTGCGGGATGACGGGACTTCCGTTTACATGACGCAGGATATTGGTACGGCATACGATCGGTTCAATGAGTTTAACATGGATCAAGAGATATACGTGGTAGGTAACGAGCAGAATTACCATTTTCAGGTGTTGTCACTGGTTTGTAAGAAGTTGGGATTCGATTGGGCAGACAAGATCAAGCATCTTTCTTACGGTATGGTTGAATTACCGGAGGGGAAAATGAAATCCCGTGAGGGTACGGTGGTGGATGCTGACGATTTGATTGACGAGATGATCCACACGGCTCGTACGACTTCCGAGGAGTTGGGGAAACTGGACGGTTACACGAAGGAAGAGGCCGAGGAGGTGTACCGTAAGGTTGCTTTGGGGGCGCTGAAGTATTTTATATTGAAGGTTGACCCGAAGAAGACCATGATGTTTAACCCGAAGGAATCGATTGATTTTAACGGGAACACGGGACCGTTTATCCAGTACACCTATACTCGTATCAAGTCGGTTTTGCGTAAGGCGGAAGAGGCTGGGGTTAAGATTGTTCCGGGAGATATTCACACGGCATTAACCGAGAAAGAACAGAATTTGGTTAAGCTGATTGCTAAATTGCCCGCTGTCGTGAAGGAGGCAGGAGATAATTATAGCCCAGCGTTGATCGGGAATTATGCTTACGAGCTGGCGAAGGAATTTAACCAGTTCTACCATGATTATTCTATCCTGAAGGAAGAAAACGAGCAAGTGCGTAATTTACGTTTGCTACTGGCACAACAATGTAGCGTGGCAATAGAGAATGCCATGGGAATGTTGGGAATAGAGATGCCGGAGAGAATGTAATGATTTTAGATTGTGTGATTCCGGCTACTTGAAACCGGTAGTTGGTAAAAAAATATAAAATATGAAAAAGATTGCACCGAAAGATATAGATAAGAACGTGATCAAGTTGATCGGGCAGGATTGGATGCTGGTGACGGCTGGGGATCAGGAGAAGTTCAACATGATGACGGCTAGTTGGGGATCGATGGGGTATTTGTGGAACAAACCCGTGGTGATGGTGTTCGTGCGACCACAACGTTATACGTTCGAGTTTACGGAGAAAAAAGATGAGTTTACCTTGTCGTTTTTTGACGAGAAGTATCGTCATGCATTGAATGTATGTGGTTCTGTTTCCGGGCGTGACGTGAACAAGGTGCAGGAAAGCGGGTTAACACCCTATTTCACGGAGGCCGGGAACCCGGCTTTTGAGGAGGCAACATTGGTGTTGGAGTGTAAGAAATTATATACTGACTTCTTGAAGGAAGAGGCTTTCTTGGACAAGAAGATCGTGGATAGCCAGTACGGCCAGAAGGATTTCCACAAAGTGTACGTGGCCGAAATTGTTCATGCTTGGGTGAAGGAGTAACTGATGGATTTATGCACGTATCATAGTCATTGTAATTTTTGTGACGGGAAAGCCCCGGCGGAGGATTTTGTGAAGGCTGCCATCGAGGCGGGATTCCATAGTTATGGGATTTCTTCGCACTCACCACTTCCTTTCGAGACCCGTTGGTCTTTAAGCAAAGGAAACGTAGAGGCTTACCTGACGGAGATAAAGCGTTTGCAGGAGAAATATGCGGGGCAGATCGAGCTTTACGTGGGGATGGAAATTGATTATCTAAGTGATGAGTGGGGACCAGTAGTAGAATATTTTCAACGTATGCCGCTGGATTACCGCATTGGTTCCGTGCATCTCGTGACTGAGGAAAAGACAGATGAAATCATGGATATGGACGGGAAGTTCGAGGATTTTAGGGAGAACTTGCGTTTGGTCTTTCATGATGATCTGAAATATCTCGTGGAGGCTTATTTCAAGGCGTCTTCCCGGATGGTTGAGTTGGGTGGTTTTGATTTCGTGGCACATTTGGATAAAATATCCATGAACGGTTCATTGGTGGATAGCACGTTGACGGAACAGGGGTGGTATAACCGGTTGTTGTGGGATTATATGTCCTTGATAGCGGAGAAAGGTGTTATGGTGGAGGTGAACACGAAGGCATACACGAAGAAGGGGATGATGTTCCCCAATGTAAAGTATTTCAAGTGGTTGAAAGAGTTGAATATTCCCGTGATGGTGAATTCTGACGCCCATTTGCCCCAGCTGGTAAATGACAATCGGGCGTTGGCATTTGAGTGGTTGCGGGAAGTCGGAATAAAAAGCACGATGCGCTTGCATCAAGGTGCGTGGGTAGAAGTACCAATAGATAATAAATAGTATAATGAATAAATTTCTGATTCTATTAAGTAGTTTGTTTGCGTTGACTTTCTTCGGTTGTAATAACGATGAAGAGGAACTCGATTTGATTGATACATTGGAAAATGAAAAGATCGCAATTCACGAGTACCTGAGTCAGATTTCCACGCCAATCCTTTATCTTGAGTATTATAGCGTGCATGGTATGTTGATCGATACGGTTTTTATTTTCAATTACGATAATAGTGGTGAGGTGGCAAAGGATTCGGGATGGGTATTGATGGATTACGAAAAATTTTATCTGAATGGAGATAAATTGGATACGACATCTCCCGAACAGGGTGATTCCACGTTTACTTATGCCTTTGGAGGACCGGTACTTTATCGTTATGACACGATAAAGAAATATGATTATGTGGCGGAAGCGTTTCGGCATATTAGTGTTGGAAGTATGGGAGGAGAAATGATTGTACCCTCTATTTTAGCCGGAGATAAGAATAATTACGGGAAGCCGTTACATTATAAGTTAAAGGCACATAAGCTTATTAACGATGTGAAAGTGAATGAATATGGGTTGATTCGAAGTTATTTAGACAATATAGGTGTGACGAAAGCTTTTGTTGATTTTCCTACACGAGAAATTTCATCTATTGGAGAGCGGGATACAGTTACTTATACGGCTATTTTGGAGGAAGGAACGGGCGATCGAGATATTCAAGTAGGGGATTCTGTTTTGTTGGAAATGGATTATGGTTTGCTGGATGATGTGGGATTACAAAATCGGGTGTTGAGAAGTATGGGACGTGATTCTATTTATTTCTTGTTTAATGAGACTTGGCAGAAAAATTATCCGGCAGGGTTGGTGAAAGGATTACAGCATTTACAAGCTGGAGATTCTGCACATATTATTGTGCCTTATGGAATGGCATACGGTGCGGTAGGTACAACTCGGGAAATAATTTTTCGAGATCGTACTAAATTAAAACAATATTTAATTCCTCCATACTCAACATTATGGTATTGGGTTCGGATTCGTAAAGTGGTTCCACCTAAAACGGAAGAAGAATAGATATTAAAATAACAGCTAAATAGAAACGGAAAATGAAAAGTAATTATTGGGTAATGCTGCTTTGCCTTTTGGCAAGCGGATTCATCGGGTGTTCCGATGATGATGGCGACAACTGGAAGAAAACATTTGAGGATGAGCAGGCTAGGATTAAAGACTTCGTGTATAGTAAGGATTCCGATCCGAAGATTTTCAAGTATCATTATACTTATCTGAAAGAAGACATCGAGGATTATGCTTACTTGTTTAATTATCAGAAAGAAGGGAAGAAAGCAACGTATGGCGATTTCGTTTGGATTAATTACACGCAAAAGAGTTTGACGGGGAGTATTATTGATTCATCAGATCCGAGTGTTGCCGTTGGTGCCGGAGTTTCACCCTATTATACTTTAGGTGGACCGATATTGATGCAAATGAATACAGATGCGGAAAAATATATCGATCCGTTATCTGATATTTTAATGAATATTCCGGAAGGAACAACGGGAAGTTCGATTGTTTCAAGTATCATGAGTTTGTCTTCTGCTTTAGTTTATCGAGATTATACCGTGGAAAGTATTGTGGAAGAGGATAATCTGTTGGACTATGAGAAAAGTATGATTGGGCGGTATTTTGCAGATAACAACTTAGACGTTTTTAAAGAAGTTCCTTTGCACGAGGGAAAGACCGATACGGTTGCTTTGATAGCTAAAACGAAAGAAAATGCGAGCGGAGTTTTTGTTCAAGCGACGGATAGTGTCACCGTATGGGCGGAAGGTAGAATTCTGGATGAACTCAACCCGTCGTTGCGTCAGTTTTTGAAAATGGATAGCGATGATGTCGTGACGTGGTATTTACCGGATATGATAAAAGGAATTTCTTTAACTTTACCTGAACTTAAAGTTGGAGAAGAAGCTACAATTCTTTTTTCATCGGGAATGGGATACGGTTATAGAGGATCACGTAATTATGATGGGACTTATGTTGTTCCGGCTTATTCAACTTTGTTGTTTAAGGTGAAAATTGTTGATACAAAGGAAAATCCTAAAAAAGACAAATAATTCGTTATTATGAATATTGATTTGGAAAACACTTTGGCGCTTGCGGTGGAATGGGCAAAAGAGGTTGGGGAAGTACAACGATCTTACTTCAGAAGCGGTCATTTGGAACTTGAAACAAAGTCAACGGTGCATGATGTCGTGACGAAAGTGGACAAACTAAGTGAATCCATGTTGATCGAGCGCATCGGCAAGTGTTTTCCTAATCATAGCGTGTTGGGGGAAGAGAGTGGGGAACATGATGCTCATAGCGATTATCTGTGGGTGGTGGATCCTTTGGACGGGACAAATAATTATAGTCAGGGATTACCAGTGTTTTGCGTGTCTATCGGGTTGCAATACCGGGGAGAGACGTTATTGGGAGTAGTGTACGCTCCCTACTTGAACGAGTTGTACACGGCTATCCGGGGGAAAGGGGCTTTTCTGAACAATGTCCCGATTCACGTTTCCGACAAGACGGAACTCGATCGTTCCGTGCTGGCCACGGGTTTCCCTTACGACAAGGGAATACACCCCGTGAATAATATCGATAATCTAAGTCGTATTCTGCCACATTTGCGAGGAATCCGGCGTATGGGTTCTGCTGCTTACGATCTTTGCGGGGTCGCAGCCGGGTTTCTGGACGGATATTGGGAATTAGGTCTGAAGCTCTGGGACGTGTGTGCCGGAGTTCTTATCGTGCAGGAGGCGGGGGGGCATGTCGAACCCTTCCGGGAGGACCGGGGTATCGCCATTCTGGCCGGAAATGCTGGAATCGTGGAGAAAATGAAAGAGTATATAAGTTAAAGGGGGCTGGAAAGTCCCTTTAATTTTAATCTTTAAAATTCATTCTACATTACTTTACCTCGAAAGTTCTATCTTGGCTCTCATATTTTTGATTTTCTCTCTTCGGATGAGGGAAAGTAGTTGCCTTAGATTGCCTCGTTTGATGGCGACGAAAGAATGATGGTCTTTAACTTCGATTTTGCCGATGTCTTCTTTTTTCAAGTTCCCTTTTTGGCAGAGGAAACCGACGATGTCCATTTTGTTGACCTTGTCTTTTTTGCCTTTGCCGATGTAAAGGGTGGACCAGAATGGTTCTGCCGGGGCGGGGTATTTACCGACGGGGTGGTAGGTTTCTGGGATTTCGGTTAGGTAATCCGGGCGGGCTTCATCCCTGTCGAGTAGGAGAAAAGCGGTACCGGAGGCATTCATCCGGGCAGTTCGACCGTTGCGATGGGTGAAGGATTCCGGCTTTTCGGGGAGGTGGTAGTGGATGATGTATTTTATCTCCGGGATGTCCAGACCGCGGGAGGCGAGGTCTGTCGAGATGAAAATGTACGTACTTCCATTGCGGAATTTACACAGCACTCGCTCGCGTTCTTCCTGTTCCATTCCCCCGTGGAAATACTCGTTATTGACGCCTTTATCCCACAGGTAATTACTCACTTCTTCCGCCCGTTCCCGATAGTTACAAAAAATCAGGGTAGGACCTTCCTCTAGATCACGCAGTAGCTTGTAGAGCGTGTCGAGTTTGTTGTTTCCTTCGGTGTACACGCTTTTGAGTGTTAACTTGATCGGAGAGGCTCCTTCAAGAAAATCCAACACGAGAGGGGCCCGTAGACCCGTGAATTCCGGTATCTCGATGGCCGATGTTGCAGAGGTTAAGATGCGCTTTTGTAGGTGTGGCAAGTGCGAGAAGATGGTTCCCATATCTTCTTGAAATCCGAATTCCAATGCCTTGTCAAACTCATCGAGAATGATGGTGGAGATAGAGTCCGTGTCAATTGTCCCCCGGGTGATGTGATCGAGTATGCGTCCTGGTGTCCCGATGATCAGCGTGGGTGTGTATGCCAGACTGCGACTCTCCACGTTGATATCATGTCCCCCGTAACAACATACCACTTTGAAACCGCTTTTCAGGGAACGGAATACTTGCTCTATCTGCAAGGCCAGTTCTCTCGATGGTGTTAGGATGATGGCCTGTGCTTTCGTGTTATTAGGGTCAAGATTTTCCAATAAGGGTAATAGGAAGGCTAGGGTTTTACCTGATCCGGTGGGAGAGAGCAGGATGATGTGATCGGTTTCCCGATGAGCTTTCAACGAGGTTTCTTGCATCTCGTTTAACGAGGATATTCCAAGGGCTTGAAGGGAAGAAAACATGGTAATTTAGTGATTTTAGATTTTAAATTTTAGATTAGCCCCCTTCTGGTTTCCCCTTTCCAAGGGGGAGGATACGCTGCATTGAAACATTGTAGCGCTCCTTGCGTTCGTTTCTCCCCCTGTGTAAGGGGGAGTTAGAGGGGGTAGTTTTTCATTCTACATTTTACATTTAAGTATCTAGTGATTTATAATCACCTAATCGGAAATCACTAAATCACTTAATCGATGGGATTACTGAATTATCAGGCTATTTAGTTTTTTCATGATTTTTGGGCGAGAGAACACGACTTTAGCTTGTCGGTAACCTTCGTCCACGATTTTTTCGATGTTATTGAGGTCGAACATGCTGTATCGGCTGATGTGTTTCGGCACGATAACGATATCACATAAGCGGGTGTCGATGTTCATGTTTGACAGAATACCCATGTGGAAGGAGCGTTCGGCCAAGTGGACCATGCTTTTGATGTGATTACAGGGCTCCAGCGGGTCGATATGTACGCCGATAACTGTCTCGCATAACTCCCTGATCGGGCGCACGGGTAGGTTCATAAATACCCCGCCGTCCGAGTACAGGTGGTGATTGATGGTGACGGGTACGAATACGATCGGTATAGAACAGGATGCCAACACGCAGGGGACTACTTTTCCCGTGCTGAAATGCGTAGGTATGCCCAAGTTCATGTTGGTGGCGGTGACCACTAACGGTATTTGTAGTTCCTCGAATGTTTCAACATGAATGAACTCGGATAACCTTTTTTCCATTCCGGTCATGGTCATGATTCCGGTTTTAGAGACTAAAGGTCGTGCGAAGTCGAGCAGTTTTCTATCTTGAAAGAATTTAAGCCCCTCCTCTGCCGAGTGGCCGGATGCAAATATAAGCCCAGCTATAGCTCCTGCACTGGTTCCCGAAATGATGTTCGGTTTAATTCCCAGCTCTTGCATTGCCTTGTAGACGCCTAGATGGGCGAATCCTCTGGCTCCCCCTCCACTTAGTGCCAAACCTAGTTTGTATGGCCTTCTCTGTTGATTGTTTTCCATGTGGTTAGTGTGTGTGATAGACTAAAAAAGGGGCTTATGCCCCTTTTTTTATTTTACTGTAGCCATGTGAGCGATTAACTCGAGAACTTTGTTGGAGTATCCCCACTCGTTGTCATACCAAGAAACGAGTTTCACGAAGTTAGAGTTTAATGCGATACCAGCTTTAGCATCGAAGATAGAAGTACGAGCGTCACCCAAGAAGTCAGAAGAAACAACTTCTTCTTCCGTATAGCCAAGAATGCCTTTCAATTCATTCTCAGAAGCTTCTTTCATGGCAGCTTTGATCTCTTCGTAAGTTGCAGCTTTTTCCAGACGGCAAGTCAAGTCAACCACAGACACGTCCAATGTAGGAACTCGGAATGACATACCGGTTAATTTGCCGTTCAATTCCGGGATCACTTTACCCACAGCTTTAGCAGCTCCGGTGGATGACGGGATGATGTTACCAGCAGCGGCACGTCCACCTCTCCAGTCTTTCATAGAAGGACCGTCTACAGTTTTTTGGGTAGCGGTGGTAGCGTGTACGGTAGTCATCAAACCTTCAACAATACCGAATTTGTCATGCATTACTTTAGCCAGCGGGGCTAAGCAGTTCGTGGTACATGATGCGTTAGATACGATAGTTTGTCCTGCGTAGGTTTTGTGGTTTACACCCATCACGAACATCGGGGTATCATCTTTTGACGGGGCGGACATCACGACTCTTTTTGCCCCGGCTTTCAAGTGTGCTTCTGCTTTTTCTTTTGTTAAGAAAAGTCCGGTTGACTCAACTACATATTCTGCACCTACCTCGTTCCATTTCAGATCTTCCGGGTTTCTCTCTGCTGTAACACGGATAGCGTGTCCGTTTACAACGAGTTTTCCATCTTTAGCCTCAACGGTTCCGTTGAAACGACCGTGCATGGTGTCATATTTCAACATGTAAACCATGTAGTCGACATCGATAAGGTCATTTATTCCAACGATTTCAATATCGTCTCTTGTCATTGCAGCTCTAAAAACCAGACGGCCGATACGTCCGAATCCGTTGATACCAACTTTAATCTTTGACATTTGTTTTTTTATTATTTGGTTAATAATGATGTTAACTCTCTCGTTTAATGTCGTAAACTCACACAAAAGTATGGATAAAAAAATGAAAAACAAAGAACTTTTAGATTAGTTATACGCGAACGTTTTTTTTCTTAAAAAAGTTTGCGCAAACGTTTTAAATATTTATCTTTGCCCAGCAATTGAAGGAAATGTTTTTTGCTTTTATAAGTGTAGTAAATTTATTGTTAGTGTGTTAAAAGAGGCCAACAGGCCTCTTTTTTTATTTAGGGCATTGATCTTTTAATTGAGTATTAAATTCCTTTTATTTGTTTGATGATTAAAACTCTTTTGGTAGCAGGAGATACCTTGTAGCGATCGTCTATGCGATGGCCGACCACCCAAATGATGTCCTTGCCAGATTGTAAGAGAAGGCAGTCTTTTTTCTGCTTGGCGCTGAATTTCAAGTCTGTAAAAAAGTCGCTCAATTTCTTTTTGCTGCGTTTCATTCCGAGAGGGCAGAACCAGTCACCCATGGACCAGTGGCGTAATACGAGGGGATAAATGATCTTGTCAAGGTCAAAACACCCTGTGTTAAGATCACGGGGAACGATAAAAGAGTCATTGATGTCTTGTTCTTCGAGCTGGAAGATGCTGTCATCGATGTGGTATTCTCCACTATCTGCCAAAAGAGTGCGTTTGTCTTCTTTTTCTAAAATATTGAATAGCCGCCAGTAGATCCTGCCTTTCGTAAGTAAGTATTCTTCAGCCTCGAATTGTTTTCCGGGAATGGCGTCGCTGCTTTCAAGAATATCCTCGATTTGTGTGGCGTTAAAACCATATGGCCGTAAGATCTCGAACAGGAGCGTGTAAGGGGCTGGGGCTGCCAGTGTCTTTTGTATGTCTATAAGGGTTTCTCCATTTTCCTCGCTAATCACTTCTTCTTTCAGACGATCGATGCCGTAACGGTAGATTTGCTCCACTTCCTTGAGGGTGTTACAGTTTTCCCGTACCGTGTTGAGGAACGAGGGATTGATGTCCTTACACACGGGGATGATCATGTGGCGTATTTTATTTCGCACGTAGTCGAGCGAGTTGTTGGTGGAATCGGTTCGATACCCTAGTTGGTTTTGCTCAATGTAAGCGATGATCTCCTCCCGGGAACGGGACAGGAGCGGGCGCAGAATGCGATCTTTGACGGGACGAATACCAGTGAGACCCTTAATGCCGGTTCCGCGACATATATTAATAAAGAGAGTCTCGGCAAGGTCGTTGGCATGGTGTCCCACGACGATGTAGTCCATTTTCTTCTTCTGGCGCATTTCTTCGAACCAGTCGTAGCGTAGTTCCCGTGCGGCCATCTCTATGCTGATGCCTTTTTTCTTGGCGTATTCTTGGGTGTCAAAGCGTTTCACGCTCATGGGGATACCGTAGGTTTCACAGAACCGTTTCACGAATTGTTCATCCATGTTTGATTCTTTGCCCCGTAGATTAAAATTACAATGCAAGGCGTGTATGCGCAGGTTCAAGTACTTAAATGCGTGGAGTAAAGTAATTGAATCGGCCCCCCCGCTAACGGCGATGATAAATCCTGCTTTCTCGTCAATCTCGTGTTCCTTGAGGAACTGTTTTATCGTGTCCAACATAACCTAGTTCTTTTATGAATAGCCTAAATTAGCGATTTTTCTTGAAAGAAGAAGGGAAATTAAGAATAAAAATGCGGATTTTATTTTACCAGAAGCGTTGCTTCCCATTTTGAATTGTGAATAGGCGCTCTTCCTTACCTGCCGTGTGATTGCGTAACCAGTAGACAGCGTTTGGAGGAATATTTTTAAACTCAATAGAATATCCTGTGGCAATTTTACAACCAAGGGATTGCCAACCGTTGAGGTCGAAATAGAAAAGTTCATACTCGTTACCGGGGTATATACCATTAGCATCGTTACGGGGTAAATAAATCATTTCTGATATACAGACAGGATGGCCGAAATCCACGATGAGTTGGTGGGATACTCTGCCGTGGGAAAGTGGGTCATTGTCGAAAAGATTGGCGAGACGAGCACCCTTGCCTTCGGGATCTATGATTGTTCCGGTTAGATCCCGGCCCCGGTTGTCTTTAAATTTCCATTCGGCAAGTTCCACGATTTTTGAGTGATTAAATCGCCAGTAACGGTATTTTTTCGTGGTGTCAACCGGGACGATGACGGGGTACATGTTGGGATTGCGGGTGACGTCGTGGATGTGTGTAGCACTCTGAAACGTTGGGTCGTTCGAAGCTTGGAAGATTGCCCCGATAAGAGCGTTGCCGTGGTACACTTTGTTGTGGTGCAATGGGTATTTACGGGTGAGAATGAGAGTTTGTCGTCGTGTCGTATCAGGACGTAGTTTGACGGTTATTCCGTTGGCTTGCAGAATAAAAGGATATGTCAAGTTACGTTGGTATTCCTTTTCGAAGTAGACCGGAAAATATATGATGTCGGGACCCATGGAATGAAAGCAGAATTTGTTTTGTTGCACCTTGCTCCAGTCGACAATCCGAAGTTCCCGGCCGTTGAATATGGCGAGATAGGCGTGACGAGCTTGTACGGGGACGGAGGCTGTAATAGTGACATCCGAGGTGTGTAGGTATTTATCGGTGACATCCCGGTTGAAGGGATCGGTGAAGAACGGGGGAATATATTCATTCTCTTCAGGGATGGGGATTGGATTGGCCGAGTACGTGCGGCGATATACTTTCGGGGCATTTTTCATCTCAATTTGTCCGGAGAGAATGTCTTTGTTTTTGGTATCAATGATAACGGTCCATTCGTGGAAACCGTTCATGTCGGCCCAGCAGGGTACGTGGTCTATGGCCGCGGGAATACCCGCCATGCGATATGCCAGTAGTTGGAGTTGGCTGGAGAAGACGCATTCTTTGGTCGAGATGGGGATTCCCACTAGATTATCATTTCCATAATCGAGGCCTAAGGCATGACCGTAGACGATCTGTGCCATATTGTAGGGGGAATGTTTTTGGTTGTCAAAGTACAGGCTTGCCTCTTGTAGACGATTTTTTAGCCGTAAATCAATGGAATCTCGCCAGTAGTCGAGGGACTCGTTGCCAATTCGGTAGGGTAATAGGTATTCGAGAAAATCATCGAAAGTGAGGTTTTCGAGCCAAGGACTGGTGGTCCATAACCGGAAGGCTTGATCAATTTGGTGGATGAGGTAGTCGGCTTTCACTTGTTCGATATCCGGTTTCGCCCGGAGTTGTTGGCGGGAACGGGGATAACGGAGAGGTTGCATGAGAATGACTTTTTTCATCAAGTAAGGTGTTCCCGTGCTATCGATGACCTGTTGGAGTTGTTGGAGGTAGGGACCGTCGAGAGAGTAGTGGCCTGGCATGTTCTCGATAAGAAAAATGGTTGCTTCCCGTTTAAGGCTGTCATCGGAATAGTGTTTCAGTACTTTTTGGAGTTCCGATCCATTGTTTCCGGCAAGTTGCAACACTCGATCGAGTCGAGAGGTCGCTTCCCGGCAGGAATGTAGGAGGATTACTAGAGACAGGTAAAAAATAAGGCGCACGGTCTATTTTTGTTTGTTGGTTAATATTAATGCAAATGTATTTAATTTATTCAAGAATGAATATTGAAAATATTATTTATCTTTGTTGAGAACCAAATAAAGAAAAGGTCATGAAAAGGGTATTTATTTTTGTAGTTTTCTTATTCATGCTGGGAGGTTTGACTCGGGTTGATGCCCAGGAAAAGGAGACTTTGGTGAAAGTTGGGGATAATGTTCCCGAGTTTGTGGTGGAGATGTTTGATGGACAAAAGATCGATATTAAAGATTTAAAGGGAAAAATCGTGTTAATTAATTTCTGGGCCACGTGGTGTCCCCCGTGTCAAGAGGAGTTGAAGCGAGTACAAAAGGAGATCGTCGACCGTTTTAAAGGGAAAGATTTCGTGTTTTTAGCGATTTCCCGCGAGGAAACTAAGGAACAGGTGAAAAAATTCCGGGAAAGAAATGGTTACACGTTCCCGATGGGACTTGATCCGTAACGTAGGATTTATTCCAAGTTTGCCACAGCGACAATTCCGAGAAATTTTATCATCGATAAGAAGGGAAAGATCGTGGAGATCGAAATAGGTTATACCAAGGAGTCTTTTGCCAAGATGATTGAAAAATTGGAAAAGTTGCTGAAATAGTATTTACTTACTTGGTTTTATTGTAAAGTCCCGGGATGATTGTTGCGATATGGCATCAAAGGGGAAAACTATAGATGTGTAAGTGCGGGACAGCTGATAAACTGGAGTAAAGGAAGTGGTATGTGTATTAGAATACTTTAAGGGAAAATGGGAATTCTTTGAGAAGAATGTGGTGTATTATCCGTTAAATATAATATCTTTGCCTTTGAATATAAATAAAGGATCGTTTATTAAACTTCATTAAATGATTGTACTTTGAAATATATTCACATTTCCTCAAATACTTAATTACATGTAAATCAAAGATATAAATTTAAATCCATCCTTGTAAATATTGATATCAATAAACGATCGATTATTGATGTCAAGGATGCAGAATGGAGAGAAGATAAATATACGGAGACGGGAGGTGTTTGATAGCTATTTTCGGCGTTATTATCAAACACTTTGTTATTTTGCATATCATTATCTAAAAGAGCAGGATGAGGCCGAGGATGTAGTACAGGATGTGTTTATGAAGCTTTTGAACTGGGAAGAAAGTTTTGATAACGAGGAGCATTTGAAACATTATCTTTATAAGGCTGTTCGTAATAGTTGCCTGAATCAAATAAAAACGACCGGTATCCGTTCTGATATACTGGAATCTATTCAGAAAAATGCTCCGGAGGACGAGAATAATTTTTTTGTGAATGTTGTACGAGCCGAAGTTTATCAAGAGATCATGGAAGCCATACAGGAACTGCCAACGGAATGTGGACGGGTTTTTAGGTTGGCGTACGTGGATGGGTTCAGCAATGAAGAGATTGCCACACAGCTCTCGATTAGCGTGAATACCGTGAAAGTTCAAAAGAATAAGGCGAAAATTCAATTACGAGAAAAGTTGAAAGGGCTGTACCCTCTGTTATTATTTCTATAATTTTGATTTTTCTATTCATGTGTAATTTTGGGTCAATTAAATATTGAAACTATAGATAATTATTTGTACAATATTTTTGTAAAAGGTTGTTTTTATATAATCCTTTTTAAGGAATTGTTTGTAATATAATTGATAGAAATTATATGTAATTATAAATAGTAATGTCATGAAAAGTATGAAATGGTTATTGATTCTAGTTTTTACATTTTTTGTTAGTATAATTTTGGCGGATACTCTTCCTTTTTCAGATTTAGGATCACAAGAGGCAAAAATAATTAGTGTTGAAGTTACGGATAATCCTGAGCTTCCATTAATATTGAAAAAGAAAAAGTCGTATGTTATTACAATTAAATTTGAATGTCTTGCGGATATATATGATGCAGATGTGTATACTCAATTTGTGATTCAAGGGATTGCAATGCCGGCAACTATTGGTAAAATAGAATCAATTAGTTATCCATTACAAAAAGGGAAGGTGTATACTGCTAAATTTACGCTTCCGATAAGTAGTAGTTATCCGACGGTTTCTGGTAATTTAAATCTTTATTTACGAAATAAAAAAAACGGGAAGGATATTATTTATTTTGGTCTTGCAGTCCGAATAGAATAAAACTTGGTAATTATGTACCATTTTACAGTATATGAAGGTAATGCTTGTTTTCATGCTCAGACTCCTCCGTCACTTCGAGTCTCCTCCTCTTTTTATAGAGGAGGTGTAGGTACTTTTTCCTAAAGATAGAGGGAAACTTAGCTCTTCTTCTGTTTATAGAGGTAGTATAGCGAAGCTGGGAGAATGTTGGTTTACTATAAACTTGTATATAGGTTCCTAAAACTTTAAGTTATTATTTGAAACATAATTTTATGAAAGAGTATCGCTTTAGTATAATTGCAAGAAATAGTCTGAGGTTATTATTAAGAAATCGGTTGTATCTGTTGTATTCGCTTTTCTTTTTTGTTTTGGTATCATACTTTCATGTACGCTATCAAAGTAATATAAGTCCAGAATGCCATTCTGGGGTATACACTCTTGCTTCGTTTATTCCGTATATGAATGTATATTTATCTTCAGTTTTTTATATCATTCTTTTGCTTTTTCTTACACAAGGGGTAATGGGGAAAGAGGAAAAATTAGATACTATGGATGCTATCTATTATCGGCCCATGAGTAATACTGAATATATCTGGGGAATATGTTTAGGTTTTATTTATGCTTTTGGGATAACGGGGATAGTTTCTTTGGTATTGGCAATGTTTATTCATTTGTTTTTAAGTGATGCTCCTTTCTATTTTCCTATTTATTTATTTTATTGGTTTACATTGTTTTTGCCTACTATTATTTGGATTTTAGGTCTCTCTTTGTTTGTCCAACGTGTTGTAAAGAATCGTTTATTGAGTTTAATGATTTCTTTCTCATATATTGTAATAGTAATTTTTTATATTCGTGATTCTTTGTATGGATTGTTTGACTTTATTGGAGTTACTCTTCCCGGAGTTTGGTCTGAAATAACCGGATTCTCAGATTTAATTTCATTTTTATTGCAGCGGGGATGTTGGTTGTTTTTCGGAATAGGGATGATTCAGTTATCTACTTTCACTTTTCATCGTTTGTCGAATAAGTGTGAAAAATCTGGTATAAGGATTATTAGAATCTTGCTGTTCTTTGCCGTAGGGCTTGTTTTAGGTATTAATTTCTTCATAAGAAATGAAAAGAATTTTTCTTTACGTCAAAAATATGTAGACGTCTATAGCAAATATGAGGAAATGCCTAAAGGTAAAATGATTTCTCAGGATATATGTTATAAACGGAAGGATGGGAAAATTGTGTTAGATAGTAGGTTAGTCGTGCAAAATATGGCAGAACAAGATTTGCAAGAAATTATTTTATATTTAAATCCTACTCTAGATGTAAAGAGTATAGAGGTTAACGGAAGTAAAACGGTATTTGAAAAAGAGCATCAAGTTATTCGAGTGAAAGAAACATTGGCGATTGGAGATTCTGTATGCATTCATGTGATGTGTGAAGGAAAAATTGATGAAAATGTTTGTTATCTTGATATACCTCAGGAATCAATTTTGAAAACGAAGTATAATCAATATTTGGCATGTCGCTTTGGAAAACGCTATATTTTTGAGAATGATGATTTTACATTGTTGATTCCAGAGGTTTTATGGTATCCAATGGTGAAGCCGCCAGTTAATCCGTTTGATCCATACATGCTGGATAGGGATCTAGCTCGATATACTTTGAGAGTCGAAAATCTGGAAGGTAAAACAGCTGTTTCACAAGGATTAAGGAGTGAGGGGGAGGATTGTGTAATGTTCAGTACGGATTATCCGTTGTATGGACTTTCTCTTTGTATTGGTAATTTTGAGACTTTTACAATATTGATTGATTCTGTTGATTGTGAATTAAATATATATAAGAGAAACAAGTCTCTATTGACAGGTGTTAAAAACGTGTGTCCAGAACAGTTGTCTGAACTGAAGGAACAGACAGAGGAGGCGATGGGAAAGTCTTATCCCTATCGTCGCTTTGTGTTGACAGAAGTTCCTATTACGTTTGCTTCCTATTATAGAAATGATAGGTTGAAGAGTGAATTTATTCAACCGGAGATAGTTTTTTTTCCGGAGCGTGGTGCGGGAAAGTTTCAGATTCGAGATACTTCGATGATCAGCGATTGGATTCGTAATTTGGAAAAGTTGTTATTATCTGATGATGTTGAAGATAACACATTTGTTTGGAAAGAATTTTTTGGACTTTCTCGTTGGAACATGGCAGAACTTTTCTCTAAAAATTTTCAGAGAGAGCCGAATCCGTATCAAATATATCCTTTGTTTTTTAATGAAATAATTCAATTTCAATCGAAAGATTATCCAGTATTAAATGCTGTTTGTAATTTGATTTTAAAAGAAAAAATAGCAGAACTGGATATGGATGCCGATGTTTTTAATCGGGCAAAATTAGATGCAATAAATTATCTGAGTCATAACAGTTTAAAGTATGCTTTGACAGATAGAGACATCTCCCTTAGTACCATGTATGAAATTATATTGTTGAAATCAGAAGAAATCTTGAATTATTTTGAATGGAAGGGAATACCTAGAGATTCTATTCGTAATTTCATCCTTAATTATATAGGTAATAATAAATTTGAATCGATTGATATCGGACAATTGAATACAGATTTAAAAAAATGTTATGGAGTGGACTGGACAAATTATTTGTATTTATGGTATACTAATGAGAGTATACCTCGTTTCTTAGTAAAGGATTTTTCAGTAGAACGAGTTGTTTCAAAGGAAGAAGAAGATTGGACCTCGACAATCGTATATTTTAGTGTATTTAATGATAGTGATACGGATGGGTTCATTCGATTACAGTCATCAAGTTCTTCATTTACAAATACAATGATTCATGTCCCTTGGGGAAAGATTCAAGAACCTGTAGATATTTTTTATAAAATAAAAGCTGGGGAGGGGAAAGAAGTTGCACTACCTGTTGAAAAGAGTCAACCGTATTTTAAGTTGAGTATGGGTTATTCTGCTAATATTCCGGATGAGATAGTTATAGCGTGTAATATGGAAGAAGGGAGGCCTAGAATAGACGGGTATGAGCGATATATAGATAAGACTTTCTTTTCAAAAAATCCAAATGAAATTATTGTAGATAATGAAGATGATGACTTTCGGGTGGTAAATAATTCTTCCCATTTGCGAGATTATTTTAATTGTAAAGAAGGGGATGAAAAATATGAGAATCTGGTATCATATGTGTTTTTAAACGATACATGGAAGATGTTGGTGGATAATGATGCTTATGGTAGTGTTGTAAAAAGTGCGATGTTTCGTTTGGTGGGTAAGGGGAAGTCTTGTTTGGAATGGAGTGCAAATTTAGAAAAGGAAGGTATATATGAGATATTCGTATACATACCACGAGTTTCATTTAAACATGTTTTGTTACCGCAAGTTGAATATACTGAGATAAGAAATCGAGTACAAGTTTATAACGTTTTTCTTGGTGATAAGGAGGAAAAAGTATTAGTGGATACCCGTAATGCGGAAGGATGGTTGTCTATAGGGAAATTTCACGGGAAACCGGGGAGAAGTGTTGTCTCGTTGAGTGATGAAGGGGAACCGTTTCAAATAATGATTGGGGATGCTGTAAAATGGGTTTTATTGGAAAAATAAGATGAAGTAGAAAAAAATGTCTTTTGCGTAATCCTTTTCCCGAAGTTATTTGTAATAGGGGAAATTTTACGAGAAAGATGAAGAATCCATTTGAATTTGCAAAAGAGTTATTACGGTATAGCCGGGGGGAACTTTCCGAGGTGGAGAAGGAAAGTGTGGAAGAGATGTTGTCTAAGGTAAAAGGATTGGATGAGCTGGCGGAAGAATTGAAGGACAAAAAACGTGTCGAGAATGAATTGCGTGTAGTGGAAAGTTTTGATGTAGAGAAGGCTTTGGTTCGGTTGAGAAAGGGACAATATGGAAGGAGACGTTTGCTTTTGTCTTGGGTGGCGGTAGCGTCGGTTGTGGTAGTGGCGGGTATTTTTGCGTTTTTATTGTTGGAGCGGGAGGTTGATGTGGTAAATTTACCTGTGGCGGAGAAGATTAAACCGGGTAAAGCGACAGTGACATTGGAGATGGCTTCCGGGTTAAAATATCGATTAGATACTTTGTCTTCTGTTGTCCGTAATAATCGGGCAAATGTTGCTTTTGATAACAATGGAGGGATTTTGAAAGTGAAAGAGCAGGATTCTGCGGGGAATTCATTGCAAGAGACTGGGTGTAACACAATCAATGTACCGTATGGGGGAACTTATAGCGTGGAATTGTGTGATGGTACAAAGGTATATTTGAATTCAGGTACGAAGTTGGAGTTCCCTTCTCGGTTTGACGGGGATGTGCGTAGCGTGAGTTTGAAAGGAGAGGCTTATTTTGAAGTTACCCGGAATGAAAGGAAACCATTTGTCGTGGAGGTGGATGAGATGAAAGTAAAAGTGCTGGGAACAGCTTTTAATGTAAAGTCGTATGTTGATGAACCAGGAGTTTACACGACATTAGTTCAGGGAAGTGTTGCGATACTGCGGGATGGACAACCGGAGAGGAAAATTAAACCGGGAGAACAGGCATATTACAATAAAGGTGTCGGAACGTTGAGTGTTTCTCCCGTGGACGTGAATGAGTTCACGGCTTGGAAAGATGGTTTATTTTATTTTAAGGATATAGCCTTGGAAGAAATTTTGCGGATCGTGGCAAGATGGTATGATCTTGAAATTTTTTACATGAATCAAAGTGCGAAGAGTGTGGTATATAGTGGTAAGTTACCGATGTATTCCTCCGTGGAAGATGTGTTGCGGAAGTTTGAAATATCCGGAGATGTACGTTTTGAATTGAAAGGTCGAACATTGACTGTTTTTGATAAATAATAAACGGGATTGGGTGATCCCGTTTATGTACCCGCTCGTTGGGCGACGAGCAGAATAAATGTTTAATTTAATTGAATTACAAATCTATGAAAAAAGTTTGGGATTTGTTGTTAAATTTTTGGCAACATCGTAAATCTAAATTCTTTTTGTGCATGAAAATCTCGATGATTTTATTGTTGGTAGGGGTGATGCATCTTTCCGCCAGTACATTTTCTCAAACAAAAGTATCTTTGAATATGAAAGATGCGACTGTTAAGGAAATTTTTTCCAGTTTGGAAAAGATAACGAACTACACGTTCCTTTACAAATTGGATCTTGTTGACAAATGTGGTAAAGTTGACATTGATGCCATGGACAAGGATTTTAACCAGTTGTTGGATGATTTATTACGTCCTTTGGGATTGTCCTTTAAGATAGACGATCGGGTTGTGGTGATCACTGTTCGGGAAGAGGACGAAAAAAAGGACATGGTAATTATTAAAGGTATAGTGAAAGATGAGAAGGGACAATCGCTTCCTGGAGTAACCATTGTATTAAAGGGTACGAGTGTTGGGGTTGCTTCCGATATGGAAGGTAAATTTACTTTAAGTGCTCCTAAGCAAGAAAATCTGAAGTTGTTATTTTCTTTTGTCGGAATGAAAACTAAAGAGATTGATTGGAAAGGGGAGAAAATGCTGAATGTGGTGCTGGAAGAGGATTCAAAGCAAATGGAGGAGGTCGTGGTTACGGGATATCAAACTGTGAATAGACGGGATATGGTTGGTTCCTATACGACAGTGAGAGCTGACGATATTCTTATGCCCGCATACACATCAATAGATAAGATGTTACAAGGTCAGGTTGCCGGTATGGTTGTAATGAACACCAGTTCTCGCGTTGGCACTAGTCCTAAAATTAAGATTCGCGGAACAACTACTATTTTGGGAAACCAAGCTCCGATTTGGGTCGTTGACGGTATTATTCAGGAGGATCCAATAGAATTGGATGCTACCACCTATAAAACCCAAGATTTAGAAACGATTATTGGTAGTCAGGTATCTTGGTTAAATCCAATGGATATAGAGACAATTACGGTGTTAAAAGATGCATCGGCAACAGCTATTTACGGTTCGAAGGCTTCCAATGGGGTAATTGTGATCACGACGAAAAAAGGTAAGGCAGATAGGTTAACCATTAATTATAGCGGGAATGTATCCATAAATTCGAAACCGAACTATGGACAATTCAACTACATGAACTCTCAGGAAAGAATTGTTTTTTCTCAGGAGGCGTTTAATGCAGGAGCTTTTTATCAGCAAGTGCCGTTAATGCAACCTTATACTTATGAAGGTGCTATGCAAATGTATTTACAAGGAGAACTTAGCCATGATGAATTTAATCAACGGAAAGCGTATCTTGAGACAATAAATACGGATTGGTTTGATTTGTTAACCCAGTCTGCCGTGAGTCAAAATCATAATGTAAGTGTGTCCGGAGGATCTGAGAAAGTTACGTATAATGTTTCTGCCGGGTATAGTAACTCACTTGGTCAAGAAATTGGAAATAGTAGCGAGAAATTGACGGGAAGGTTGTCGGTTGATGTCCGATTGAGAGAAAATTTGCGGCTTAATGTAACCATGAATGGGAATACTGGTACGAATAAAGCATTTGGAGAGGGAGTGAACCCTATGGGGTATGCGACAAGTACAAGTAGGGCTATTCCTGCATATGATGAAAATGGTGATCCTTTGTTTTATAGAGAACGAGTATCAGGGTATATTTATAATAGTAAGGTGACTTCGTTGGGATATAATTTTATGAATGAGCGGGATAATAGTGGTTCAAAAGTTGAAAACACGTATTTTTCTTCTTCATTAAATTTCAGTTGGGATATAGTGGATTGGTTAAGATATGAATTTAGTGGAGGGTATACGCGTAGTCAGACGAATAATGAATCGTGGAGTTTGGAAAAAACCTTTAAAATTGCTCGTGAATATAGAGGATATGATTATAATACGGTAGATCCGGGGAGTGCTGAGTTTAAGGCAGCTATAATGCCCTTCGGAGGGGAACTGTTTACCTCTGATGCATTGCAAAGCTCCTATAATATTCAGAATAAGTTGCTTATGTCAAAAACATTTGATGAAAATCATCGTCTGAATGTGATGTTAGGAATGGAAATTCGTTCTTCTAGAGTAAAGAATAATTCCAACACGGTTTACGGGTATGCTCCCGATCGAGGAGAAAAGATTATAAAACCGACTTATCCGGGTGATATTGTCCCTATTACAGGTAGTGTGGATGAAAATTGGGGTGTTTTTGAAAATTTATATGATAACCGATGGAATCGAACTAAAAAGACGGATAATTACCTGTCATTCTTTGCGACCATGGCTTACTCTTTGAAAAATCGTTACGTATTTAATTTCTCGATTCGTAATGATGCTTCAAATCGTTTTGGGCAAGATGTTAATCATCGTATTGATCCGACTTATTCATTCGGGTTATCATGGAGAGTGATGGAAGAGCCTTTCTTCTCAAATGTGAGTGCATGGTTGAATGCTCTGAATTTACGGCTAACTTACGGAATTCAAGGAAATGCTCTTACGCGTGTGGGACCAGATCTAATGCTTACTCAAGGTTCCGTTGTAAACATTTATAATCAATTTGAATCAATGATTTCATCTATACCCAATCCTAATTTGTCTTGGGAGAAGACCCATACATTTGATTTAGGAGTTGATTTCGAGTTATTCAGGATGTTCACAATGACTTTTGATTATTATTGGAGAAGTTCTAATGCTGTTGTTTCTCAAGATATAGCTTACGAGTATGGAGTTTCAACGATGAAATTAAATGGAGGAAAAATACAGAATAGTGGTGTGGAATTTACTGTTAGTTTTACTCCAATACAACGTAAGGATTGGGCTTTGAGTGTTTCATTAAATTCCTCTAAAAACTGGAATGAAGCTAAGAGTCAGCAATATGCGGCCAAGAGGGGTGAGATGTTAGCAGGGTCAAGTGAGAAAATATTGAAAAAGGGTTATCCGTTAAGCGGTTTCTGGTCATATTCTTTTGCTGGATTGAGCCCGGAAGATGGTAGGCCTTTATTTAATTATTTGGATGTTCCGGAAGAAGAAAGAGATTCTAATATTGATCCGTCCACTTTTTTGGTCTATTCTGGAGAGGCTGAACCGGCTTTTACAGGAGGATTGAATTTGAGCTTACGGTATAAGAATTTATCTTTATCTTCAAGCTTTGCCTTGTTGTTGGGAGCTAAGAAACGTTTACAGTCTCCGTATGAGTCTTTTAGTTATGGAGTTTATATCCCGAGTGAAACGTCTAATTTAAGCAAGGATTTGAATAAAAGATGGAAAAAACCAGGAGATGAGGAACATACGATTATACCGGGATTTGTGAAGACATCGCTTTATTCCCTTACTTTGCCGGATAAGGCTATAGTAAATTGGATGGATGTTTGGGCTCAATCGGATGTTATGGTTGTTGATGCCTCTTTCTTCAGATGTCGTCAAATTACATTGTCTTGGAATATGGGACAGGAATTTTGTAAAAAAATAGGAATAAAGAGTTTGGGTTTAAGTGCTAGTGTTGATAATGTATTTGTGATTGCAAGTAAGCGTTTTAATGGATTTGATCCAGAACTGGGGGATAGTGTACAGCCTAAGAATTATTCGTTCGGAATAAACGTTGGATTTTAAAATGTAATAAGATGAAATATTTGTTGCTTGTTATTGTTGTGGGATTATTTTTTTCGTGTTCTGATTTTTTGGAACCTAAATCTCAAAGTGAATATATACCTCAAGATGCAGTTTCTCTGAACGAGATGCTTTTGGGAGAGGCTTATCCGCAAGCGGGAGACCCTGCTGCAATGCTGGATATTCTTTCAATGTTGGATGACGATATTTGTTGTACGGACACAACGGGAGGAAATGTAGGTCTTAATGATGATCGTAATTATATTGCTTTGAAGGCGGTATTTTCTTGGCAACCAGATTCTTGGAAAACAATGCAGGAAAATTCGAATTACTATAAAAATTATTGGGAAACTTTTTATCAATTCATTTTGGGAGCTAATGCAGCGTTGGATTATATTGATGATGTAAGCGGAACTGTCGAAGAGAAAAATTTAGTGAAGGCTCAAGCTTATGCTTTACGGGCATTTTATTATTTCCAATTGGTAAATCTTTTCGGGGAACCTTATAATTATAATAAAGATGCTTTAGGAGTTCCCTTGAAGTTAACGAGTGCGATGGAAAATAAAGAGATACCGAGAAATACGGTAAAAGAAGTGTATGATCAGATTTTAAAAGATTTGACTGAAGCTGAAAATATATATGAATCCTTACCGGAAAATATGCAATTCCGCAGAGATTATAGAACAAACCTTCCTATGGTACAATTGTTAAGGTCAAGGGTACTTTTATATATGGAAGATTGGAAAAATGCAGCTATTTATGCTCAAAAAGTAATAAATAACGAAAATTTTTCTTTGATAGATTTAAAGTCTTTACCGGCAAAGACCGAGAAACAGCCATATTATAATTTTATTTCGATGGAGTCTTCTTCTGAATGCATATGGGTTTTTGGGAGTATAAATAGTTATTTAAATTTCCTTGATGCGAGTTTGAATGTTTTGGAAGATCCGTCAAATCCATTAGGAGATTCTAAATATACTTATAAACAATTTAATGCCTCACCAGAGTTATTGACAGCTTATGTGGAAGAAGATCTAAGGAAAGAAAATTATATTTTGAAGGGTAGGAATAAAGAAAACTCTATAATTTATCCTGATGGATATTATCCCTATGGGAAATTTGCCATAAGTTCGGAATATGCAGCAGTTAGTGGAAATGATTTTGCTTATGCATTTCGTTTATCGGAGGCTTATTTAAATCTGGCAGAAGCTGCAGCGAATGATAATGATCCGAAGACAGCCTTGGATGCATTGAATACACTACGTTCCTATCGATTTGAAGAAGGTGTTGAGGAAATTTCGGGACTTACCGGCACTGCTCTAGTTGAACGGATACGTTTGGAGCGTCGTTTGGAATTATGCTATGAAGGTCATCGTTGGTTTGATTTACGTCGTTACGGAATGCCCTCTTTCTCTAGAACATGGAAAGTGGGTGGAGTTGCTGTTCAAACTTATCAACTGCTAGAGAAAGATCCGGCTTATACGTTACCTATTCCGCAAGAAGTCTTGGATAGAAATAGAAATTTAATACAGAATAAGTTAGCTAATCCTAGATAGAAAAACAATTTAAAGGTGTAAAATTATGAATTGGAAAAATATATTGATATTGGCTTTGTTTGTAACGGTTCTTTTCGGCTGTTATGATGAAGATAAGATTGTTCCTTTGGAGCCCGGGGAAGGTATGGTACGATATGAATTCCCTCAAGGTGAAAATGCCTGGGATCAGGATATTGTTGAAATTAGCGAACAATTTGGAGTATATTTAATTTATAAAGATTATAAAGAGGGTGATTTTAACCGTTCTTGGACGGGAAGCGGAATGGGGGGTGTTTTGTATTATGGTGATGATTTGACAGATGAGCAGGCAGAATTTTCAACTAATTTTATGAAGAATCATATATTTGCTCATTTGAATAAAGCTATGGTAAATAAGGTGTTGCCAATGTATTGGTATATGGTTTATGATTACCATAATTCTTCTGAAATTTTGCCGGGAATGGCTTTTAAGGTTGCTCACCGTTTTTATAATGAAGGATTGGACTTTTGGGGAGTATGTTTATTTTATGGGGATCCGTGTCCTTTGACGGGAGAAACAATAGAGACACCGGAAACCCCGGAGGAATTTAGAGTTCGGCGTTGTGAAATTTTAGGGAATATCTTTCAAAAATCTTTTGACAAAGGTAATTTTGTAATGCCGACAGGTTTTGCTGATGGGATTGATTACAAAACTGAAGTTTTATATAGGGATGCAGACAGGCTAGATGAGAATTACTATATAATGCGCGGATTTCCGGGTATTATGAGCCCTTCTTTTGAAGATTTTAGTCCTGTTGAGAGAAATCCCACACCTTTAAATCAGCATTTCATGGAGTATATAAAAATTGCTATGCGCTATACAAAAGCTGAGTATGAAGAGATGTGGCCTTCTGCAACTTATAAATTGATTCATGAGAAACGGCAGTTTGTGATTGATTATATGAAAAATACGTATAATATTGATCTTGAGAAAATTGCAGAGCTGATAGGAGCGTAGAAAAGAACGTTTAAGATTGTTCCTAAGTGTCATTTGAACTTTAGGAACAATCTCATAAATAAAAAAGTAAAGTTTATGCTGAGATTGAGTCTGATATTAATTCTACTTCTTGAAGGATGTTGGGAACTTGGGGCACAGGTTGGAGTGAAAATATCCGGAAAGATTCGAATATTGGAACCTACAACAATAAAAGTGGAGACAATCACGGGAGAATTATTGCTCTCTACTGAGGTTGGCCTCAATGGAGAATTTGCCATCGGTCCTAAGGAGATTGTTCCGGATGTGTATTTCATTTGTTTCGGAGAGACCAGACAGCCTGTTTATTTAATGAACAACCAAGTAACGGTGAAGGGATTTTATAATTGTCGGGATGTGAAGAGCAGTTCGTTGGAGTTTACCGGAATTGACACTTATTATGAGTTATTGAAGTGGTTGCCGAAAGAAGAATTTTCGCAAGATAAGACTATTGACCCGGCGGTGAAAGGGAAATTGAAAGGAAATATGTATAGTGCTTTGGCTTATATTGCGGATATGTCTACTTACGAGCCGAATAAACTTTTACTGGATTGTATGTCGGAAGAGGCCTTGAAGACAGCTTCAGGCAAGTGGTTGAAACATCGGTCCGATAGCTTGTATCATTATTCGATCGGGGCTCCGTCGTATAATTTTACTTTTCAAGATGCTCATGGTAAAAAAGTGAGTTTAAGTGATTTCAGGGGAAAATTGGTGTTGGTGGATTTTTGGGCATCATGGTGCGGACCGTGTCGTCACGAGATGAAGAATTTGTTGCCAATATATAATGAACTGAAGGGGGATGATCTGGAATTCATTAGTATATCTTTGGATTCAAAAGAAGAGAATTGGCGGAAAATGCTGGAAGAGGAGAATTTGCCTTGGGTTATGCTGTGGAATGAGGAGGGATTCGTGATTGGTAACGAGCCGAACAAAATTCAACGGGCCTATGGGTTTTATAGCATTCCTTTTATTGTTTTGATTGATAAGGAAGGACGTTTACTGGCAAAAGATTTGCGGGGTGAACGTGTAAAAGAAGAAATTCTGAAAGCTAGGGCTGATTATAATTTATAAGATTTGAGATTGACAATTTGTAATTAGGGATTAACGACGGTTTTAACAGGTCGTTCGGTAATGTATTGTAAAAAATAAAACTGTAAAGTATGAAAAAGTATTTCCTGTTATTAGTGGCCAGTGCGTGTATTAGTGTTGCAGAGGCCCAGTTAGTGAAGCAGAACGGACAAGGAGAAAAGAAACAGTCTGATTTGGATTGGTATAACTGTTCTTTTGATAAAGATGGGGTGTACGGGGCGGAAGTAAATAAAGCGTATGATTTCCTAAAAGGGAAAAAGATGAAAAAAAGACCCGTGGTTGCCTTGATCGGTTCGGGAATGGATGTTGAGCATGAGGATTTAAAGCAGGCAATCTGGAGTAACCCGAAGGAAAAAGTTGACGGAAAGGATAATGATAAAAACGGTTTGGTGGATGATGTGAACGGCTGGAATTTTTTAGGCGGGAAGGATGGACAGGTGATGGAGAGTACGATGCGGGAAGGTGACCGGGAATTTTTACGTTTGAAAGATAAATATGCCGATTATATATTTGACGGGAAGAATTACTGTAAGGTGATTGATGGGAAATTGACAAAAGTTGCTGACCCGGAAAATATAGAGGAGTATAATTATTATCGGAATCAAGTGTTGGCAGAATCACCTATGGCTAGTACCTATGCGGGATGGCAACTTGGTTATGTGATAAAAGATTATGCTCAGAAATTTGATCAGATGATGAAGGAGCGTTTCCCAGGAAAAGAGTTGACGCAAGCAGAGTTTGGAATTTGCTATGATCCGAAAGCTCCTCGTGATTCGTTGTCGGAAGTGGCATTTATGGTATGTGTCATGGGATTCAGTATTTACGAGACAGATAAGTGGGAAACAGTTTATGCTGGTATTAAGAACGGGACTCAAATTGAACAGTCTAGAAAAGATTATGAAGCAAAGGTAAAACAGTTCGGAACTGATGGCCGGAAAGAAATTGTCGGTGATAATTATCTGGATATAAATGATTGTAAGTATGGAAATAACGTGTTGCTGACAGCAGATGCTGCTGTTGGTACGATGGAAGCCGGAATTATTGCGGCTAAGAGAGAAAACGGGTTGGGGGGTAATGGAATCATGGATGAGGCTGAGATCATGACTTTAAGGGTAGCTGCTAATGGAGAACCGTATTTGAAAGATATCGCTTTGGCTATTCGGTATGCGGTAGATCATGATGCGGACATTATCATGTTGCCGGTGCAAAATACTCTTTATCCTGAGAATCAAAAAAAATGGATTAGCGAGGCATTGAAGTACGCCGAAAGTAAGGGTGTGTTCGTTGTTACTCCGGCTTGGGAGGCTGCACAGGATTTGTCAGTCGTAACTTATTATCCGAATCGGTGGATGACAGGTGAAAGAGAGTTAACGAATTTAATGGTGGTTTCTTCTTCTGATAAAAACGGAAACCCGTCAATGAATTCTAATTATGGTGCTAAGGAGATTGATTTGTATGCTCCGGGTATGGATATTTACTCCACGTACACGGGTGATACTTATCAGAATGGAACCGGTCTTGGATTAGCAGCAGCCACGACGGTTGGTGTTGCAGCTCTAATCAAAGCTTATTATCCTCACCTTACAGGTACACAAATTCGGAACATACTTTTGGAAACGGTTACTTCTAGAAAAGATGCAGAGGTTGAAAAGGGTATTGTGGTGGATGGAAAACAGACGCAGGATTTGTTCTTGTTTGGTGATTTATGCCTTTCCGGTGGTATTATTAATGCTTATCAGGCAGTGGTTGCAGCTGATAAAATTGCTAAATAACGGGAATATGAAAGTAGGTTTTATTTTCGGTTTACTGTTGTTTTTACTTGTTGTGCCGCTTTCGGCACAACAAGTAAAAAGTGTGATCCCTTATCGGATGGTGGGGGGAAAGATGATCGTGGATATGAGCGTGAACGGTCAGGTTCGTTCCTTTATATTTGATACGGGAGGCCAAATGGCTTTAACCGGAGAACTTTGCAATGAGTTGAATATTCCGGTTGTTGATTCAGTAAAGATAACAGATGTGAACGGGAAAGAAGTTGGATTGCCTAGAGTGGTTGTTTCCAGTTTATTGACTTTGGATGGGCAAATTAATTTCTCGGGTGTTCCGGCAATGAAGTTAGCCACGCCTTCTCCTTTTGAATGTTTCCATGCTGACGGATTGATTGGTAGTGATTTGCTTAAAGATTTGATAGTTGAGATTGATAGTAAAGCAAAAACGATAACGGTGACTTCTGCGGAAAAGGCTTCGAATGTTTCTTTACGGAAAATGCTTCCGTTTTCGGGAAAAGGTTTTATGCCGATTATAACTTTACAGGCTGGTGCCGGAAATAGTTTGATTGCCTTGTTTGATACAGGATGTCCCAGTTTCCTATCTTTGAAAGATACCGATTATGAAAATTTACGTTCTGGCAGAGCTTTTCAAGTGATGAGTGAAGGAGTTGGGGGAGGATCGATAGGAGTGGGAGGGATGACGGAGTCAGAGCTTTCGTATCGGGTAGAATTTCCGCTTTTATCGGTTGGACCGACGAAGTTTAAGCAAGTAACTGCAGAGACGTCTACTCCACCTTATACATTATTAGGAGTGAAGTTGTTGGAGTATGGTAAGGTTACTATTGATTACCCTCGCAGACGTTGGTATTTTGAGGCTTACGAACAAGAGTTTGATTTAGCCGGTAAGTATTATAATGTGAATTTGCAAGTGAAAGACGGGGATTTGGTTGTCGCAACGGTATGGTCAGCCATGAAGAGTGTTGTTGAAGTCGGAGATAAGGTGTTGAAAATTAATGGTAAACCTGTGGGGAAATATGATTTTTGTGAGAGTGTTATTTCAGGAATACCAGAGCTGAAAGCGAAGAAAAAAACGAAGTTGACGATTCAAACTAAACAAGGAGAAAAAGTAATTGTATATCAAAAAGAATAAGCGTATGTTGAATATGAAATTCAAGGTGTTTCTTTGTGGTATTTTCACGCTTGCTTTTATGTCTGGTTATGCTCAGCAACAACCGGCAAAACGAGTTTGTGATACGATTCATTATGAATTTATTCAAGATAAAATCGTTATCCCGGTAATTGTGAACGGGGTAAAGGTCAAGTATATCGTGGATACAGGAGGACAGACAGGTACGGATTGGGAACACGTGAAAGCCATGGGAGGTGTTGCAACCGGGGCTTCTAATGCAATTTCAGACCATAATGATAAGAAGCAACTTTATCAGATGGCGAAAGTTAAGAATGTGCAGTTGAGTCCAAATTATATGTTGGCTGAGATGAAAACGATGGTATTGCCTGTCATCGGTAGTTTTAAGAGTATCGGGGTTGTTGGAATTTTAGGTGGAGATGCTTTTGCTCAGTCTGTAGTTACTTTTGATGCACGGGAGCAAATTATGGTTATAAATTATCCTTATCGTCCGGACCGTTTAAAGATAACGGATGGTGTTGAGATGTTTCCGGGGAGTACACATCATTCTATTATAAACATGAATTTGGGTGGCGTTGAGAAACGGGTTTTGTTTGACACGGGAGCCGATGGATTTCTTTTGTTGACGGCTGATGATTTCAAAGATATAGAAGACGCAGGAAGAGGCGAGAAGACAGCGCATGGATTTGGGATTAATGGTGTCGGTTTGGAGGGATTGAGTAAGCCGGTAGAGATGAGTAAAGTTAACGTGAAAGAGGTGACTGTTTTGGATAAGAAGTTTACCAATGCCGGAAGCGTGATTTCAGATAAATCGACTACTATTGTGGGGGTCGATTTACTAGAATATGGAAAAGTGGTTATTGATTATATGCGAAACCGATTTTATTTTTTCCCTTTTGATTCGGAGATAGCAGATTTGGGAGGAGCACCTAAAACATGGAATGTGAGCATTTTACCAGCAAATGAACGTTTCGAGATCACCACGGTGTGGGATAGTATGAAGGATGTTGTTACTTTTGGTGACCAAGTGATTAATATTAACGGTACGGATATAACAGGATTCCCGATGAGTCAACCTGCGGTAGACAGTGTGATGAATGCTATAAGGAGCGATGTGGGATATATTGTTGTGTTGAAAGACGGGAAAAAGGAGAAAATAGAGATTAGAAGGGAGTGAAAGGTTTGATTTGTGATTTATGTTTTATGGTTAGAAAGAGATTAATGATGATTTGGGGTTTGTGTTTGTTTTGTATGACAGCATGGACTCAAGTAAAAAATACCTCTGTGGAGGTGAAGGATTACCGGGAAGTAGATGGTAAGATCATATTGGAGATGGTCGTAAACGGGGTAATCGCTGATTTCGTTTTGGACTTGGCTGGGCATAATGCTATATTGCCGGAATTCGTGGAAAAATTGAAAATAGATCCTAATGTAGCGGGAGATTTCCGCTATGATTCATTTCAATATAAAAAGGTTCCGGTGGAGAAATCCGTGAAAATCGAAAATATTTCTTTTGGGAATAGTGTATTTGAGAATGAAGTGTCCGCCTTCGTTCTGAAAGATGAACCTTATTTGCGAAAATTAGGTGTTGCCGGGGTGGTCGGTGGTGCTTTGTTTCGTAATGTTGTCTTGACGATTGATTCGAAGCGGAAGAAAATAACGATGAGTAATCCTTATCGTCCTTCCTATATGAAATTGGATCATCGTTCCAATATGGAACTTATTTCAGCCTCCGGGGTAGTTTGTCCTGTTGTATTGGACGGGGTAACTTATTCTTTGTTATTGGATACATGGAATGATGGGATGGTTACTTTGAATACTGTTGATTTTGCTCGATTGAATGGCAAAGGAGGAGAAAAGGCAAATATTCGAGAGGGGTATGGAGATGCCGTTTTGGCTACTCAGAGTAAAGTAGCAGGGGTGTGTCATTTCGCAAAAAGTGATTTCGCAGATGTCGTTGTCCTGGAAAATAATACATTACCTCGTTCGGTTCTAGGAAACGGAATCCTGAAGAAAGGCTTGCTTTCCATAGATTACGGGAAACGGAAAGTGTATTTTCAACCCTTTGATTTGGCAGAGGTGAAAGATGAGGTTGTCGGAGCGGATGAAGTGAAGGTTGAAGCGGGCAAATTGAATTCGATAACCAGAGAATATTTCTTGGAACATATTTATGATTATCGGAAAGATAAAGAGTTCGTGTTTAAAGGAGATAAGCCTGTTGTGATTGATTTTTGGGCAACTTGGTGTGGGCCTTGTATGCGTTTGATCCCGGAATTGGAGAAAATGGCAGAAAAGTATAAAGATCAGGTAATCTTTCTGAAAGTGAATGCTGATAAGGAGAAAGAGTTATGCGGGATGTTTAATATAGTGGCTTTACCGACATTGTTTTTTATTCCCGTGGGAGGGAAACCGATCGTGGAAATGGGGGCAACTCCTGAGAAATATATTGAGATAATAGAGAATCAATTATTGAAAAAATAGTTATACGGATAATTATGAAATTAGCAGGTATCGTGTTTTTATTGTTCGTCTCTTTGAGTGGGATGGCACAACAGTCTGTTTCTTTGAAAGAGTATGTGATAAAAGCATGGGAAGAAATGAAACTCCCGGAAAAAGCAACGGTAAAAGCGATATTGGCCCAGCGGGAAGAGATCGCTCGTTATTTGAAAGCGAATCGTGCCGGGATGGAGGTTATACAGGAAAACGGGGCACAGGCTATTCGGCGGGTGGCAGATTTGTACGAAGATGGAAAAGATGCACAATTGAAGTCTTCTGTGATTAAGAAGGTATTGAAAGGGGTAGATTTGTCGACGAAGGAATTTGTGGGGTGTACCGATCTTGAATTTGTGGTTGAAGATTATTTTGGTTTGAAGGCCGTTTCCGAAGGAGCTCCCGCAGGGGAAGCATGGGGAAGTATGTGGTTTAATACTACCGTGGAGACGCTTGGAAATGAATACGATTATTCGCGATACCGTCAAATACTTGAATTGAATAATCCGGATTTGTCATTGGCTTATTTATCCTGTTTAAAGTCTGTTTTTCGTTACAATGGTTATACCAAAGGATTAGATGAACTTCGGCCATTATTCGAAAAAAATATGCCGGAAGGGGAATTAAAAGAGACAATAAATAAATTATACGAGAGTTACGCTCATTTGAAAGAGGGGAATGTAGCCCCGGCTTTCACGTTGAAGGATTTCAAGGGGAAAGAACATTCTTTGTCTGATTACAAGGGAAAGGTTTTAGTAATTGATGTTTGGGCAACCTGGTGTGGCGGGTGTATTGCTAAGTTGCCTAAATATTTGGAAATGAGAGAAAAGTATAAGGATCGGGATGATATTGAATTTATAACTATTTCGATAGATGATAAAGGAGCTTATAATAGTTGGAAATATGCTTTGCCTCGTTTGAAATTGATGAAAATGACGAATTTGTTGGCTTCTAAGGGGGAGTGTACTTTTCAGGAAGATTATAATATTACAGGAATTCCTCGTTATTTTTTGATTGATAAGGAAGGAAAAATTGTTTCAGTTTACGCTCCGACCCCTGGAAAAGATTTTGAAACGTTGATCGATAAAACATTGAAGGAGTAGTAACGATTGAAAATAGAGATTGGTTATGAAAAAGATTATATGGTTCGTATTTTTGGGGATGATTATGATTGTTCAACCTGTCTGTGCCCAAAATAAAGTAACGGAGCAGCAAAAGAAGGAGTACGAGAAAGGAAACCGGGATCGGAATTTTTTAAAAGAATATATTGTTGCTTTAAAGGCAGACGGGCAGACTGAGATGTTGAATCGTGCCGTTGATGAGTATTTAATGGTGCTTCCCTTAAATGAACGTTATACCGGGGAAAATTTGGCAGATTTTATGGAGTATATTATTCGAGTAGATGCTCGGGCGTTTATTGACGTTATCGAGAATTGGGATAAAATCTCCTTGAATAGGGAGCAGGCTGATAAGGTAGTGGAAAAAATAGATAATGTGTGTAAGATGGATCTATTTAACGCCGTGGTGAAAAAGGGAGAGGAGGGTGTTAAGGATTACGGTGTTGTACAGGCGGTGCTACAAAAGTCTGGAATCCCGATTTCCAATACAAGACGTCAGATGATTAATATGTGGCAATGCTGGCGGGTTAATAACCTTGCAGGCATGATTCTGGCTTTGGAAAAAATGGTCGTGAAATTGGATCCCATTCAAAAGTGCGGAAATGGTGTGACTTCTCTTGATTTGGATACGGTATTTGAGGGGGTGGTTATCGGGAATATGTTGAATTATATGCTTGAAGAGTGTGATGAGGAGCAATGTAACCAAATACTTGAAATGTTGGATCAGGCTATTGTAAAAAACGGTCGTGATGGTTTTATGGAAATGTTCACTAAGATGAGAGATAATTTTGAGGGGAAGAAAATGATGATGGAGATGGGAGAGGAGTGATCGGGAGATAAGATAATAATATGCAATGAATAAGAATATGAGATTATTTATTAGTTTTTTGGTGATTTGTTGTGTTAGTTGTATGCGATCATCACGTTATCAATTCAGTTTGGAAGGGGATTTAGAGGGAGTGAAGTATGGAAAGGTATTTTTGATTGCCCCGGGAGATAGTTCGAAAATTTTGTTTTCCACGGATTTAGATAAGGGTAAATTTGAGATAAAGGGAGAATTGGATGAGCCAAGGCAAGTTATTTTGAAAGTAAACCGGAGGCAGACTTATTTCTTTATGGATGGTAAGAAGATGGAAATAGCTTGTCCGTATGGTTCTTTGAGCGATAAATATTTGAAAGGATCTCCGGCTAATGATTGGGCTGCGATGTACGATAAACTTATGCAAAAAGGCTATTATCAAGAATTTAATTCATTAATCGGGGAGTACAAGGAGTTGTTGGATGCCGGGGATCAAAAGAAGGCAGATGATAAGATGACGCAGGCTTTGGAAATGGAAGATAAGCGTTTTGAGTTAACCCGAGAGTTTGTGAGTCAACATCCGGATAATATTTTTTCGGCTTTTGTATCTGATGTAGTGAAAGGTGAAAGTTACGAAAAGGGAAAAACCTTGTATGATTTGCTTACACCGACAATTCAAAATTCTCTTTATGGACAATTGTTGAAGCAACATACAGATTCTCTTGCAATATCGGCATTAGGAGTTCCTTGTCCTAATTTTGTAGCAACAGATGAATCCGGTAATAAAATCTCCATGGATTCTCAGAAGGGGGGGATTATGGTACTTGATTTTTGGGCATCATGGTGTGGCCCTTGTCGTCAAGAAATGAAAAATTTGCGGGAACAGTATGCGGAGTTTAAAGATCAAGGAGTTCGATTTATGAGTATTTCGTTGGATGATTCCGTGGAAAAATGGAAAAAAGCTTGTGAAGAAGAACAAATTCCTTGGATTAGCGTGCGAGATGATAATGGTTGGTCGAAATCAGAAATTCGTAAGTTATTCGGAATTCAAGCGATCCCGTTTATTGTGTTGCTGGATGAAGACGGGAATATTGTGGCTAAGAATATTCGTCGGAATAGTTTGCGTGAAAAGATTTTGGAACTGTTACAAAAATAGAATTGTTATGAAAATGATAAATATTATTTGGGCGTGTATCGTGATTTGTTTTGGAGGTGTGGTTCCTTGTTCCGCTCAACAGAATGCAAAAGACCAAGTATTATTGGAACGATTAGCAAGGGTATATAATATTATGCCTCGGGATTTGAAAGCAGAGGAGTGGTTGAAAAAAATCGATGAAGTCGACCGTCTGGTGAATGGATTGATTGATTCTCTTTCGGGGCAAGAGGTGAAGCGTAAAGCCCAGTTGATTCGTTTTAACGGGTTATTGTGGAGCGTGAGGCAGGCAGATGATGCGATGAGGAAGGAGTTGGAAAAACGGATTCATGGATTGGATTTGGATTCACCGGAATTGGAGTTGTTGAGCGATGTAGAGGTTAATAATTTGTTGAATGGTTATTTTCAGGTATTCATGCCGGATGTTTCTGCTGTAGATCGGGCTACTTATGTCTTGTATAATATAAAGAGTGAAAAGGTCCGTAATTCTTATGTTCCTTTCGTTTTGATTTCAGCACTGAAGGAGAGAGGATATACTAATGAAGTAGAGGGATTGATGGAGGATATTGAACTTTGTTCTAAGACGGAAGAGACGATATTGAAAGCCAAAGAGTTGAAAGAGACGTATTATCCCGTTCGAGAAGGTGCTGTAGCTCCGAACTTTGAGATGGAGGATGAATATGGTAATCGTGTAAGATTATCGGATTTTAGAGATAAAGTCGTTTTTATTGATGTTTGGGCAACTTGGTGTGGTGGTTGCGTGAAGGGTTTGCCTGCGTTTATTGCTTTGAGAGATCAGTATAAAGATCGGGATGATGTTGTGTTTTTAACGATATCGGATGACGGGATTGAAGCAAAATCCCGTTGGCTCGATTTTTTGAAAGAGAAAAAATATTCCGGTAAAATTCCTCATTTGATAATCAATAAGGAAAAGGATCAGTTTGTAAAAGATTATTGTGTTACGGGTATTCCCCGTTATATTTTGATCGATCGGGAGGGAAAGATTGTGAATGCGTGGCATGTGGCTGCTAATCATGAATTTTTTCCATGGATATTTGAGATGGAATTGAAGAGGTTGGAAGGAGAGTAATTTTATTGTGTTTTTAATAAGGTGTCCCGGTTTGATTTTGGTCGAACCGGGCGTTTTGTATAGATGATTTTATATATTTTTTAGGAATTAGTTGTTTTAATGATTACAAAACTGTATTTTTGTTTCCTACGTAGTATGTAAAGTGTTGACATGCAAGATGAAAATAGGGATTTTTTATTAGAACGTTTACAACAAGGTGATGAACAGGCTTTTCGAATGTTGTTTGAAGAGTTTTATGCTTCTTTATGTCTGTTTGCAGCCCGTTATTTGAGGGATCGGGAAGAAGCTGCGGATGTGGTACAGGAAACTTTTTTGAAATACTGGCATCGTCATTCGGATTTTGATGATTATCGGAAGATCAAATCTTTTCTTTATGTGGTCGTACGCCATTCTTGTCTTAATTTATTACGGGATCGGAATTTACGTTCTCATGTTTCAGATGAATTAATTGTGGATTCTGAACAAGAATTTCAAAATCAAGTAATGGAAGAGGAAGTGCATCGTATTTTTAATCATGCGATTGATAATTTGCCTCTTCAGATGAGGACGGTGATCCGTTATTCTTTAGATGGATTAAAAAATTCGGAAATAGCTGAGAAAATGGGGCTTGCCGAAGGAACTATTCATGCTTACAAAAAAGAAGCATATCGGAAATTGAAAATTAGTATGAGAGAATATTATTATTTGTTGCCTTTCTTTTTGTTTATGTCTCGTTAATTGTTAATTAATTTTAAATATTGACGGTCGAACACTCCATAAAATTCAACTTTAGTGTTCTAGCTAAAAATTGAATAAATTTATATAATCGGAGTATATAATGGATGACCGTATTTTTGATATTGCCGAATTGGTAAGTAAATATATGACGGGGGAATTAACTACCGAAGAACAAAAATGTTTGGATGATTGGTTAATTCTTTCCGGGGAAAATCGTCAATGGTTTGATGTTGTCCGTAGGGAAGAATTAGTTTGGAGGAAACACCGGGAATTAAAGTCCATTGATGTTGCGGAGGGATGGAATGCACTTTCCCGTAAACGCCGTCGGAAACGTAATCAACAATTATGGGGACATATTTTGAGATATGCTTGTGCATTTATTATATTGTCGGTTCCTGCAATATACTTTTTTACGCAGGATATTGATCGTGATATTACCATAGCTGTTGTGGATTCTGAAATTGTTCCCGGGGCATCTAAAGCGATTTTATATATGGCTAATGGTAGTATAGTTGACTTGGGGATTCATCAGCAGGATACTTTGCGGGAAGAGGATGGAACGATTATAGGTTTACACGGAGAAAGTATCACGTACACAAATACTACGGATTCTACGATACGGGAGAATTTATATAATGAACTTGTGATTCCACGGGGGGGAGAGTATGTATTGACGCTTTCGGATGGAACCGTAGTCTGTTTGAATGCCGGGTCGAAATTACGTTTCCCGGTGCAATTTAATGGAAGTACAAGAAGGGTTGAGTTGGAGGGGGAGGGATACTTTCAAGTGGTTCATGATGAAAAAATACCTTTTGTGGTTTGGGCTTCTGGGGTTGATATCACTGTGTTGGGTACAGAGTTCAACGTATCGAATTATCCGGAGAGTAAGGATGTGCAGACCACTTTAATCGAGGGGAAGGTAAGTGTAACCCCGTTACAATGTGCAAACACTCATGTGTTGCGACCGGGAGAGCAGGCTATGTTTGATAAAAAAAGTGGGAAAATAACTGTAGCGGAGGTAGATGTTTCTTGTGTTGTCGCTTGGAAAGAAGGACGTTTGCGGTTCAGAGATCGTCCTTTAAAAGAGATTATGGATTTTATTTCCCGTTGGTATGATATAGATATCGTGTACGAGGATGAAGAGGTAAAAGAGTGTCTTTTCGGATGCAATTTCAATCGTCATGTAACGGTATTGCCTTTATTGGAATTGTTTGAAAGTACAGGTACCGTGCATTTTGAAATTGTGGGGAAAAAAATTATTGTGAGAAAATAGTAATAGCGAAGAATACGTGACTATTCTTCGCTATGTAAATAGACCGCCTTTTGTTGGCGGCATAATTCTAATTTAATCAGTTTCAAAAGTATGAAAAAAAAACGTAGATGTACCCATTGGAGAGGGACAAATGTAAGAAATTTGTTGCTCGTTATTCAAGTGATGGCGGTATTACTAGTGTCTGGAGGTCATACGTATGGTATGGAAGACGAACCGTTGATCAAGCTTTCTTTGAAAAATGTATCTATAAAAGATGCACTTTGGGAGATAGAGAAACAGTCTAAAATGGTATTCGTGTATAATGCGGATGATTTGAACGAGGCTGGAAAGATTAGTGTCCAAATTACAAATAAGAGTGTACGGGAGGCTTTGGACATTTGTTTGAAGGATTCCGGTTTTGAGTATGTGATCCAACAGAATACGGTGGTTATTAAGCGGAAAGCGGTGCCCGTTACCGGAGTGCAAATGCAGACTATCACGGGAAAAGTGGTGGGGCAGGATAGTGTACCTTTACCTGGTGTAACTATTCTATTGAAGGGGACGAGTTCTGGGGTAGTTACAGATTTAAATGGGAAATATGCTATCAATATTCCTGTTACAGGAGATCCGGTTTTATTGTTTACGTTTATCGGGATGAAGAAGGAAGAGATAAATGTTGCAGGGAAAAAGGTTATCAATGTAGTATTAAAAGAAGAATTGACCACTGTGGATGAAGTGGTCGTTACCGGTATTTATTCTCGTAAAAAAGAAAGTTTTACGGGATCATCCGAAACATATACGACCAAAGAGTTGAAAATGGTGGGGAATAAAAATATTTTGGAGAGTCTACGAACTCTAGACCCAGCTTTTAATATTATCGAGAATAACCAGTATGGTTCCGATCCAAATCGTCTGCCAGATATCGAGATTCGTGGAAAAAGTAGTATTGTTGGTTTTAAAGAACAATTTGGTCAGGATCCGAATCAACCGTTATTTATTTTAGATGGCTTCGAGACGACATTAGCGACGATTATGGATTTAAGTTTGGATCGGGTTGCTAGTGTTACGATTTTAAAAGATGCTGCTTCAACAGCGATTTACGGGTCAAAAGCTGCTAATGGGGTGGTAGTGGTAGAAACCAAATCACCGGAACGGGGACGATTGAGGTTGTCATATAACGGGAATTATGATATTTCTTTTGCGGATCTTTCTGATTATAATTTAATGGATGCGGCAGAGAAACTTGAGTTCGAGAAATTGGCAGGGAATTTTGATATAAATTCGGCGATATCCCAAGAGCAGTTTACTGAACGTTATTATGATTTGTTGTCTAATGTAAAACGAGGGGTAGATACATATTGGATGTCTGAACCATTACGGATTTCTTTCAATCATCGGCATAATCTTTATTTGGAAGGTGGTGACCAACAAATGCGTTACGGGTTAGGAGTGAGTTATTCGAATGTAGATGGTGTGATGAAGTTTTCTATCCGTAATTCTTTTAGTGCAAACTTGGATTTGATTTATCGGAATGGAAATTTCCAGTTTATGAATAAATTGACGATTGATTACGGTAATACAGAAAATCCGATAGTGGCATTTTCATCTTATTCCCGAGCTAATCCTTATTATGAGAAGAGAACTCCCGGTGGTGGCGTGGAAAAATGGTTGGAAGCTAGAACGTATGAAAATATAGCAGGTAATGCTTATTCTGCCCAATGGGTAGCTAATCCTTTATGGAATGCAGCGCAGAATAGTTATAATAAAGGAACCTCGTGGGGAGTAAGAAATAGTTTTAGTTTGGAATATGATCCATATCCTTCTTTACAAATCCGGGCCCGTTTTGGAATAAGTAAAAGTTTTTCTGAATCAGAGATATTTTATTCTCCAACGGATACCCGTTTTGATGAGACGGAGCAACTGAAAAAGGGGTCTTATTCCAACAATAGTTCGGATGGATTGGTTTATGATGGTGATTTCACCGTGACATATGGAGAAGTTTTGGGAGATAAGCACCAAGTAAATATGGCGGTCGGAGCTAGTGCAAGTGAAAATAATTCTTTTTCAAAAGGTTTTTCCGGTTACGGATTTCCGGAAGGAAATTTTACTTCTCCGGGATTTATAAATTCTTATCCAGAAGGTTCTGCACCGTCATATAATGAGAGTAAGGATCGGGAAGTGAATTTTTATTTTAATGGGGGGTATTCCTATGATAATCGGTATTTGCTGGATGTAAATTTACGTTCTGATGGGACCTCTATTTTTGGTGTGAACAAACGTTTTTCTACAACTTGGGCAATTGGTTTGGCATGGAATGTCCATAGTGAGAAATTTATGAAAGGGAAATTGTCTTTTATAAATCGTTTAAAAATCAGAGGGTCTATTGGAAATCCAGGAAATCAGAACTTTGGTTCTTTTACTTCGATAACAGTATATTCTTTTAATAATTGGTTGTTGAATAATTTCGGAACAGGTGTCGTTATAGACTCTTATGGTGATCCAGATATGGATTGGCAAAGGACAATCGATAAAAATATTGGATTGGATATTACGTTATTTCATAGTCGTTTTAATCTGACTATTGATTATTATTACAAAAAAACTGATCCATTGATGGCATCCATCAATTTGCCTTTATCTGTCGGAACAACAAGTCGTTTGGCTAATGTTGGGATGCAGGTGGATAAAGGGGTCAACGGTTCATTACGATATGCGTTACTTTATAAACCGCAAGAACGCATTAATTGGACAACTAGCTTTAATTTCCGCTGGGGGAAGGGATTTTATGACAAGATAGGTAAAAATTTAGATCAAATTAATAAAGAAAATCTAACCAAGAGTCTGGTTCGTTATTATGACAAAGGGAGTACTACATCTCTTTGGGCGGTTCGTTCCGCTGGAATAGATCCAGCAACAGGACGAGAGATTTTTATTAATAAGGACGATAAATATACGTATGATTACGATTATGACGATGAGGTGGAAGTCGGTGATACTCGTCCGACATTAGAGGGTGTTTTTGGTAATGTTCTTTATTACAAAGGGTTTTCTTGTAGTGTACAATTGAGGTATAGTTTTGGTGCCGATGCTTTTAATTATACTCTATACAGTAAAGTCGAGAATATTTCAAAAACAGCTTTACAAAATAATCAAGATCGTCGGGCTCTTTACAACCGTTGGAAAAAACCGGGAGATATGGCAAAGTTTAAAGGAATCTCGTTGACCGAATCCACCCCAATTTCTTCCCGTTTTGTGATGAAAAATCATTATATGTCTTTAGAATCGATACGTATCGGTTACGAGATTCCTGAACGTTGGTTGAAAAAGATTCGGATTTCCGGCATGAGTTTAAGCGGATATATGAATCAAATCTGTAGGATTTCGTCCATTAAAGACGAGAGAGGGATTGATTATCCTTTTGCCCGTTCTGTTTCGTTTTCTTTAAGTGTAAATCTATAATCGAGTTCTGGTATGAAAAAGAATATACTGATATTAGTTATCCCGTTATTGTTAAGTTCTTGTGAGAGTTGGCTTGACGTGAAGCCCAATGATCGGATTTCGGAGGAGGCAACTTTTTCGACTCCCCGTGGATTTGAATTAGCATTGAACGGCGTGTATGTAGATTTAAATAAGACAAGTTTATACGGGCAGGCCCTGACATGGGATTTTATAGAAATTCTTGCTCAACGTTATGCTATCAGTAAGACTTCAACTTATAATCGGGAAGCCATGCAATTCCATCACGGGGCGGATGAGGTGAAAACTAGGGTAGAGAATATTTGGGCTCAAGCTTATTCTTTGATTTCAAATATAAATTTGATTTTGAAAAATTGTGAAGACCGTCGAGAAGTGTTGTCGGATGAATACTATAATTTAATAAAGGGAGAGGCCCTTGGATTACGGGCTTTACTTCACTTTGACTTGTTCCGCTTGTGGGGACCGGTGTATAGTCAGGCTTCCGAAACGGCTTTAACGATTCCTTACTACGTGGAATTTAGTATTTCTGCACAGCCGAAATTAACCGCCTCGATGTTTATGGAGCAAGTTATCACGGATTTGGAAACAGCTGCGGGGTTATTGAAAATGGATGATCCGGTGATGAAAGGGAGTGGAGTGTTGGAAGCGAATGGGGCGAATAATTTTTGGGGATATAGAGCATTGCGGTTAAATTATTATGCGGTAAAGCTTTTGTTAGCACGTGCTTACCTCTACGTGGATAATAAAGGAGAGGCCTTGAAGGCGGCTAAAGAGGTGATAGAGGTACAAGAACGGTTATTTCCTTGGGCGAATGCTACTGAAATATCTTTAGCCGGTGAAAATGTGGATCGTATGTTTTCAACAGAATTGGTTTTTGCTTTGCAGAATGTGAATCGAAAAGCGATTTATACTAAATATTTTGATTCGGATAATCTGAAAATGGGAGTGTTGTTGGCTTGTAATCAGAAAGTGATAGATGAATATGTTTTTGACAGTGAATATAGTGATTTACGTTATAAAGTCTGGTTGGATAAAAATGTTGAGATTGAAGGTGGAAGTTATAAAGAAGTTATGAAATACCAGACGACTTCCACTGATTCGCTTTATGTCCAATTAATACCGATGTTACGTGTGAGTGAAGCTTTTTATATTGCTGCCGAATGTGAAGGTGAAGAAGATGAAGATGCCGGTGTCGCTTGGTTGAATAAGGTCCGGAACGCTCGTTCGTTACAAGGAGTGGAGTGGTATTATTACGAGTCTACGCTTGAGTCGGAATATATGCGTGAATTTATCGGAGAGGGACAATTATTCTTTTTTTATAAGCGAAGAAATTATGATGAACTTCCTTCTGCGTATGATCTTTATGAGTCTGTCTCAATGACCCCGAATGATTACGTATTATTGATTCCGGAAAATGAAAGTAAGTATAATTAAAAAAGACATGATTATGAGACAATGGATTTTTTTCATTATAATGGGATGTTCTGTATGTGCTTGTAAGCAGGATATAGATCTTTACGAGGGGAATAGTTCAATTTATTTTGATGATAATTCGGCTGGTGTTTATGATATATCATGGTCAACATATGATTCTGATGTAAAGAAAATGACCGTACAGTTGCAAGTAAATCTTTCTGGAATGGTCAAGGATTATCCCCGGAAATTTAATATTGAAGTTATTTCTAGCGAGACAGATTCTTTACATAGTGTTGCCGGGGTTGATTATACTCCCTTGGCTTTGGAGTACGAGATGCCGGCTCTGGCAAATCATATGTATATTGATGTGGAGTTACTTCGAACGGATACTTTGCTTAAACAAGCGAGGCGGTTTACTATTCAGTTGGTTCCTAATGAAGAATTGGGATTTGAATTCATGAAATACGGTAAATTGGAAGATGGTACGCTCGTTTCTTATAGCCATTATTGTGTGATCTATATGCATGAAGAGTTCCCCAGACCGTGGTGGTGGAGCAGAGTTGGGGAACCTATTTTTGGTGAATGGTCGGTTAAGAAAGGAATTTTGATTTGTGATGTAGGAAACATTGATAGAGCTTTGTTTCAAGGAGAAATTGATAGTGGTAATGGAAACTTGACAAGTGCTTTTTTGAGATTTATCGGTCGTAAAGTGCACTTGTGGTTACTTGAAAATCCGACAATGGATGAGGATGATGAACTGATGGAGATGGGAGAAGATTCTATTTATTAAATTATATTACTTATGAAAAAGTGGTTATTTATATTAGGAGTCTTATTATGGACATCCTGTTTTGATGATAAAGGAAATTATGATTATATTGATCTGGGAGAACTTACGGTTGATGGTATCATTACGGATCAATGGTATGAATTGTTTGCTTATTCGGATACGTTAAAAATTCCGGTTGAGATTCATTCAACCCGGTATACGGAGGGGGAGGAACCTTACACGTATGAATGGAAGTTTATGTCACAGAGTTCGCAGACGTGGGATGAGCGAAATGAGCCGATTGACTATACCATGTCAAGAGAGAAAAATTTGGCTATTGTCCCGCAATTGACAGCAGGAGAGTATTTCGGTTTTTTCATTGTTACGGATACTATTTTGGGTTTACAGGAGAAAGTTGATTTCTTTGTCCGCTTGAGAACGACCGTGAGCGAGGGGTGGATGATTTTGTGTGAGGAAAAGGGAGAGGCCCGCTTGGATTGGATTATGAATTTGACGGAGGCAGAAGAACGAATATCCCGAAATATATGGAAAGGTAACAATTTTAAGCTGGGGAAGCCTTACGGTTTGTCCTATGCTCGTACTCGTCCTAAAATGTCGAATCGGTACGTGTTTACGGAGAATGGAACATTTAATCTTGATGGGGAGGATGCGCATGTGGGAGAGGAAAATGATGTCAGATGGATATTTGGGGATAGCCCGGATATTGTACATGGTAGAGCTGCGGAAGTGGCTTTTGCCCGGGGAAATAAGTTGGATATGATAATTACTAGCGATGGTAATTTGTATGCACGTAACCCTCTTTCCACGGGAGATATATATGGTTTCCCGATAAATGTAACTTCTGATGGACAACGATTTGAAGTGGCACCCTATTTTGGACATCGTTCCGGTGCAGTCGGGGGTGGAAACGTTATTATTTACGATAATACCAACAAGCGTTTTATGGCGTTGGACGATGATAATAAGAGAATACCGCATGTGCTTACTTTTTCTAGCGGGACTGTCGATTTCCAAGCGGAAACAGGACGTGATATGGTGTATATGGATTGGACGAAAGATAACTATACTTTTGCGCTATTGGAGGACCCTAAGGATGGGGAAATGTATGTGTATGGAATCGGGGTCGGAGATAATGGGATAAATGAACGGAAATATTATATGAAATTGAATCGGCCCAATAAAGATAAGATTACGCATGTTGCATTTCATTTGTATTATCGGTATTTATTCTATTCGACCGAGAATGCAGTTTACCAGTTTGATATGGAATATCCAGAGACACCTGCCAAAGCAGTTCTTTCTTTTCCTGGGGAAACTATTACAACCTTAAAAGTTAGTAAGTTGGCCCTTTATATTGCTTTCCAGCCATGGGAGAAACTTCGTGAGAATCAATTAGTGGTAGGTAGTATTGTAAATGATAAAGATGAGGATGAATGTGGCATAATGAGAATATATGATGTCCCTACTTTGATGGGACCTTTAGAAAAGAAAAAGGAGTATACGGAGTTGGGGAAAATTGTAGATATCGTGTATCGCGACAGAGATTAATTAAATATTATAATTATGAGAAAATTAATGAAATTCATTGTACTATCCGGTTTGATTTTAGGAGGATGTACAAGTGTTAAAGAGTATGTTATTCGGGGTGAAATTGCAGGGAATGATGCAAAATTGTATCTGAGTGTCGTTAATGAACAAGGGAAGTTTGACACGATTCAGCAAGTGGAATCCCAAAAAGGTAAATTTCAAATAAAAGGAATTTTGGATAATCCTAAAATTGGTTTCCTGACAGTACAAGACAGGAAAGGGCGGATACCTTTAATGCTTAAGGATACGATTTTTGATTTGAAAATAAAGGGGAATGATTTGAGTGATGTCAGAAACTTTTCGGCCCGGGGAGGAGTATTACAAAATCGGAAGGATGCTTTGGATCGGAAAGAGGAAAAAATATATCGAGAACGGGATTCTGTTTTAGCTCGTTTTTACCGGGCGAATGAGGAGGATAATATTTTTGGGAAAATGCATGAGATGGCTTCGTTGCAGGTAATGGATGAGATATATGACAAAGAGGAAAATGAATATATACAGAAAAATCGAGATAATATTTTGGGGTTATATTTAGTTTTTTATCGAAATTCTTATTTAAATTACGAACGGCTGAAATTGAAATTTGACATGTTGAGCGAAGAAATGAAACATACACCCGAAGGACAAGTGATAGATAAGCGGTATAAAAAATTAAGTGAGGTTAAAGTTGGAGCCTATGCTCCCAATTTTAAACTTCCAACTTTAGACGGTGATTCTGTTCATTTGTACGGGAAATCTGCAACAATTAAAATTATCGATTTTTGGGCTTCTTGGTGTGGACCTTGCAGGAAAGAAAATCCACATTTAGTTGAGATTTATAAAAAGTATAAAGATAAGGATTTGCTTATGATAAGTGTTTCCATGGATACTGATGAGAAAGCTTGGAGAAAGGCTGTAAAAGAGGATGGATTGGAGTGGATTCAGGCGTGTGATTTACAAGGAGCGGATGGGAAGGCCGTAAGAGCATATCGTGTCACTGGAATTCCTCATATTTTTGTTTTAGATGGAAATAATAAAATTATAGGTGAGAAATTGAAAGGACAGGAACTAGATGATTTGTTAGCTAAATATTTAAAGTAATTTGTGTGTTGATAATGCGAAGAGTTTATGAAATAAAATGAATCTTTCAGGAATAAACGGTTTTAATTAACTGGGGTCATCTGAAAACTTCATATAAAAACTCCTCCCAGCTTTTGCGGGACAGTCCTTGAGTAAAGTTCTCGGTCTGTTCTCGCTTGCTCACCAAATCTTCTCGATAAACAGAGTGAGAGTTGAAATATTCACTGTTTTTAATAAGGATGCTCTTTTTTGTTTATTGAGAAAATGGTAGCGAAGCTGATGGGGGAGTTTTTAACTTAAATTTAACCTGTTACATGGAGTATTAAATATTATTGATGCTTATATTTGAAATCTAATTTAGTTTGTGTTTTTATATATTATTTTTTGCGAAATGAAACAAGTTTACCGATTATCAATTTTATTGTGTTTAATGGTTTCGGTGATGTCCTCGTTTGCTCAAAAGAAGAAAACAGGACGTGTCGGAAACGAGTATGTAGTATTGGCTTCTAAGGCTGTGCAACAAGATGCAGCGTGGACGCAAGTTGTTAATGCCTTGAAGGAAAAGCATGGTGCAGAGGTCTTTTTTTACGAGAAAGCTCCTCGTGAGAATTTAGGAGACCTGCAACGAGTAAAACCGCGTTACGTGGCTATTGTGGAAAAACCGGAGAACCTGAACCGGGATTACGTGATAGATATGCATCATGTAAGCCGGGAGGTGGATGAAGATATTTTTGCCGATTTCCTTTGGGGTATTATTACGGGGTATGATGCAGCCGGAGCGATGAAGATGGTAAATAATAGTACGGAGCCTTTGGTAATCAAGAATGCTGTGGCTACTATTACAGAGTTGAAAAGTGCGAAATGGTTTGATCGTTTTGCTTGGGTGGATGACCAGACGTTAGGATTGTGGGGGGAGAAGACAGGTAAAGGCGAGGCTGTGAAAACCGATAAAGTATCGGTAGATGGACGGTTAAAAAAATTATCGGATATGTATGCGGCATGTGACCCGGACTTAGTGGTAACAGCATGGCATGCCACGGAGAAAGATTTACAAGTACGTTATTCCTCTGGAGATATTCGGGCGAAAGACGGAAAATTGTATTTTAATGATCATAAAACAAGAGCGACTTGGGATGTTCCGGAAAGCGGGAAGCGTAAAGTGTATTTTGCCGTTGGTAACTGCTTGATCGGTAATGTTAACAACACGAAAGAGAGTATGGCAATTGCTTGGATGAATGGTAGCAATGCAACCACGATGATTGGTTATGTTGTGACTACATGGCATGGACGTAACGGTTGGGGCGGCTTGAAATACTGGTTAACTAATCCGGGACGTTATTCTTTGGCAGAGGCTGTTTACATGAATCAACAGGATTTCTTGTACCAGCAATATCAATGGTATCCTTCTTTGATTAAGGAGAACTATCCTACGTTTGAAGGAAATGAATTCCAACTTGCAGGACAAAAGGTGGCAGAAGCGATAAAGGGACAACCGACGCAGGATCAGATCGGTTTTTGGCATGATCGGGATGTGTTGGCTTACTATGGTGATCCATTGTGGAACGTTCGTTTGCAGGAGATACCGGAAGAGACCGATTTTACCGTAACTTCAAAGGTGAAGGGTAAAAAGTGCATTATTACAATCAAGACCAAGGAGAATTTTAGCCTAGAACGTATGAAAGGAGATAAATTTAAACAGGAACATGTGCTGGATTTGCCTTTCAGTTACTTCTTCCCGGAACGCTTGAATAATCCTCGTCTAGCAGCAGGGCAAGATTGGAGAGCAGTCGTGGATGAAAACTTCTTGATTATTTATAATCCAGATTTCAAACCTAGTATGACGTATGAAGTTGTGTTGGATATAGATAAATAGTATTATATTTAAAAATTGTAAAGAAAAGGCTACCCAAGTAGCCTTTTTTGTTATTTATGAATTATTATTTAGAATTTTCATAAATAGAAGGAGTAACGGGTTGGAATTCAATAAACCTAGTTCGTTTTGTAGTTTTTGTAAGGCAATGTTTTTTTGTTTTTTTACAGTATCCACGGCAAGGTTTAGTTCTTGGGCTATTTCTGCAGGTTTTTTGCCATCTAATGTCATTAGGCAAATTTTTTTGCATTGTGGGGGAAGGTGATCTATGGAAGTGAAAAGTTGGCGATACACTTCTTCTTTGATGAGATTGTGTAATATAGACGGGTTCTCTTCTTGTTCTATTTTTTCTGACAAATTTTTTTCGTATTTTAGTTGAATTTTTAGTTTTCGAATGTGATTTATACATTTATGTTGGATAGAACGGTATAAATAGGTTCTAAAAGTTAATTCGTTTTCAAATTTTAGTTCTTTTTCCCAAAGTAAAACAAATAAATCCTGAACAAAATCTTTTGCGGTTTCGTCATCATGAATTATGTGTGTGGCAAATTGTACTAGCGAATAGTAATATTCTTTGAATAGAATTTTGTATTGTGATTCTTTATAGGTGCTTTGAAAATCAGTCATTTGTGTTTGTTTTGTTGGTAAATTTAGCAATGTAGGATGTTTTGTGAACTCCAAATGTAGTCTTTTTTTATATTTAAACAAATATATGTATGTCTTTTTGATTGCTATATAGAAATATAAATGTTGATTTTTTTTGATTTCATTTACCACGTTTCTTTGTTTCATGTGTTTATAATGTAAATAGAAAGATAATGAATAGGAATTTTGAAATAGCGGATTTTATTGTTGCTTTTGTTAAGGGAAATTCTACACGGGAACAAATAGATGGTTTAGCAGATTGGTTGGAAGAGTTCGAATCTAACCGGAAATTTTTTATTTCATTGTTAAGCGGGGAAACTTATGAAAAAGAATTAGAGGATTATCGTAAGAATAAATGGGAGGAAGCGTTTAAGCAAGTACGAATAAGAGTCTCTAGAAAAAAAGCTCAAAAACGAAAAATACATTTTATTACGAGTGTGGCTTCTGTTTTTATTGTGATGGTTATTATGGGAATTTTGATGTTTGGGGTGGGGAAAGAAAAAAGTGATGTTGTTCAATCTAATAAATTAATATCTGCTGGAAAGAAAAATGCATATTTGACTTTAGGATCGGGGAATAGAGTCGTTTTAGGTAAACAGGATACTCTTTTGAAAATAAATGTAACAAACATTCATGTGTCGGAGAAAGAGGTGGTCTATTGTAAGATTACTGATAGTATAAAGACTAAGGCTCTTGAATATAATATGATAGAAACATCGCAAGGGGCTGAATTTCAGGTGGTGTTGGCAGATAGTACGAAAGTATGGTTGAATGCTGGATCTAAGTTATGGTATCCAGTGGATTTTGTTGGTAATGAACGTCGGGTCCGCTTGGTAGGAGAAGCCTATTTTGACGTGAAATGGAATGATAAAATACCTTTTATTGTTGGAACTTCTCGGGCAGATATTTTTGTGCATGGAACTGAATTTAGTGTACGAGATTATCTAGGACGAGAAAATTTAACAACTTTAGTGAGTGGGAGCGTTTCTGTTCAGAAACATGGCGGTAAGACTTATTCGATAAAACCGGGACAACAAGTAAGTATATTGGGAGATAGCGTACGGGTTTCCGAGGTGGAAACAATTTATTTTACTTCGTGGAAGGATGGGTATTTTATTTTTAATCAAGCTACATTAGAAGAAATTATAAATGAATTATCTAAGTGGTATGATTTTGATTACTTTTTTGTTAATAATGCTACTGCCTGTATTCGTTTAACAGCCAGAATGAAAAAGTATGATGATGTAAATCTTGTTTTAGATATGTTGTCTCGGACTGGAAATGTTTTTTTCTCCTTCAAAGGACGCATGCTAATGATAGAAAGTAATGGCTTATAAAACTTCGGGAAAATCGGCACCACCCAAATTTCCCGTAAGTTTTTATTAATTAATGTATAATTAACGAACAAATTTATGAAAAAAATGAAGGAAAAGTATTTTTGCTTGAGAGAAAAATTAAAACTCTTGATGAAGTTGTCATGTTACTTGTTGTTTATGGGGTTATTGGGATTTCCCGTTGAAGGGTACGGGCAGGAAAAACGATTTACATTTGAATATAAACAGGTCCCGTTAAGTAGCGTGTGTTTGTATATAGAGAAAAATAGTGATTATTCTTTTGTATACAACGTGGAGGAGGTGCAGAAGGTCGGGTTAAAAGATTATAAATTTAACCATGCGACACTTCAAGAAATTCTGGATAATTGTTTGAAAGATACCGGATTGGGATATGAGATTCGAGATAAGCATATACTTATCCGTCGGGTTCATGAAGTTCGCAGGCAACAGGATATGTTACATGTTCGAGGTCGGGTAGTCGGAATAGATAGTATTGGTTTGCCGGGGGTAACGGTTCTTTTCAAGGGAACAACGATGGGGGTTACTACGGACACAAAGGGGTATTATTCGATGTATGTGCCTAAACAGGGAGATGTAGCCTTGATATTTTCTTTTGTGGGCATGAGAACGCAAGAGATTGTGTGTAAGGGGAGAGATGTGATAAATGTTGTGATGGAAGAAGATGTGACAACCGTGGAAGAAGTGGTTGTAACCGGTTATCAAACATTACGGAAAAGCGATGTCGTAGGAGCGGTAACTACCGTGAAGGCGTCGGATATAATGATGCCTGCTTACACATCAATAGATCAAATGCTACAAGGAAGAGTGGCCGGAATGATGGTGATGAATACGAGTTCCAGAGTAGGAACTTCTCCCAAGATTCGGGTCCGAGGGACATCAACATTATTGGGAAACCAAGATCCCTTATGGGTGGTAGACGGGATCATTCAACCGGATCCGATTTCAATTAACATGAGTGATGCGATGGTTGATGACTTGAAGAATATATTAGGGAATCAGATTTCTTGGTTAAATCCTGTTGATATAGAAACAATTACAGTGCTTAAAGATGCTGCAGCTACAGCAATTTACGGTTCAAAAGCTGCTAATGGAGTAATTGTGATTACGACTAAAAAGGGAGAACGGGGGCGTTTGACTGTAAATTATGGGGTGACATTTAGCTTCAGGGCCCGTCCGAGTTATGGCTTATTCAATTTAATGAATTCAGAAGAGAGGATACAATTCAGTAAAGAAGTATTTGACCAAGGGGCACTTTATGCACAAGTCCCTCCAACATCAATAAATACTTATGAGGGTATAATGCGGATGCTTTATGATAAGCAAATAACAACTTCGGATGCGGAAAGTGCCGTAAAAAGACTGGCAAATCTGAATACCAATTGGTTTGATATATTGACCCGTAATTCCCTTAGCCATAATCATAATTTGAGTATGTCCGGGGGAACAGAAAAGGTAACGTATAATATATCGTTGGGGTATAATGATCAAGCTGGGATTGAGTTGAGTAATGATGTGAAAAATCTTTCGGGGAGGGTAAATTTGGGAATACAAGTTAATCCGAAATTATATGTGAATGTGATATTAGCCGGGGTAATGAATAAGACTTCGGGGTATGCGGCAGATGTCAACCCGATGAATTATGCCAAATCTACTAGCCGGGCTGTTCCTGCTTATGATGATGCGGGGGATTTGTATTACTTGGACAAAAGAACAAGCTATAAACTGAATAACAGGGATGTCCTTTACTTGCAATATAATATATTGCATGAGATAGATTATAGTTATTCAAAAAATAAGATGGTGTCCTTAAACGGTTCATTGAACCTTGCTTGGGATATTTTGCCTTGGTTGAAGTATGAGTTTACGGGGGGAATAAATAATTCGGGACGGAGTGGAGAATCGTATGCTGCAGCCCAGACATATTATATCGCTTCCCGTTATCGGGGATACGATTACGGGGCGGAAACGTATGGTTCGGAAAAATATAATGCTGCGATGCTTCCATATGGAGGAATATTATATAATATGAATGATGATATGACTGGATGGAATATTCAGAATAAACTGACATTTCAAAAAACTTTGGGAGAATATCATCGGATAAATGTTTTATTGGGAACGGAGGTGACATCCCAATTAACGAAAAACAGATCTTATAAAACATTTGGCTATTCGGAGGATCGGGGAGAATCTGTTACTCAACCTACTCCCGTAAATGAGTTGGTGTCTATCGGTTACAATCCACTGAGGGATTGGGGCATTTTGAATGAATTGTATACAGGTGCGGGATGGGGACGTACAACAAATACGAATAATCAATTTTCTTTATTCGCAACATTGGTGTATTCACTTATGGATCGTTACGTGTTAAACGTTAGTGTGCGTAATGATGCGTCAAATCGTTTCGGGCAGGACCAGAACAAACGTTTTGATCCAACGTATTCTTTCGGTGTGTCATGGAACGTTGCCCAAGAACCTTGGTTGGAATCAGCTTCTTTTTTATTGAATCAATTTATTTTACGTGCGTCTTTCGGGATACAGGGAAATGCGGTAAATTCAGTGAGTCCTGATTTGATTTTGAAAAGGGGAAGTGCAAAAGAGTATTACGGTAGTTTTACTTCTTCTGTTTACAGGTTACCCAATCCGGATTTAAGTTGGGAACGTACGAAAACGTGGAATTTTGGCTTAGATGTGCAGTTATTGCAATGGATAACGATGACGTTGGAATATTATCAGAAAAAATCTAATAATATTGTAAGCCAGGATATTGCATTAGAATATGGAAAGTCATCCATGGCTATTAATGGGGGAAGGATGACCAATTCGGGTATTGAATATACTTTGAATATCACTCCGATACGTACAAAAAATTGGGCTTGGACGGTAGGAGTAAATTCATCAAAAAATTGGAATAAGGCAAAAACTCAATCCATCGAATCGTTCAGTTACTATGACTATCTAGAGGGTTCAACTACGAAAGTATTAAAAAAAGGCTACGCTTTGTCCAGTTTTTGGTCTTTTGCATTTAAAGGGCTGAATCATGATACCGGAGTTCCGGAGTTTAATCTGATTTATGAACAGGATGAAAAAGGAGATTTTATCAAAGATGAATATGGTTATCCGGTTTCAACCGAAGTGTCGGAAATGACGGATTTTCTAGTGTATTCCGGAAAGACAGAACCGGATTTTACGGGAGGTATTACTACTAGATTGAGATGGAAAGGGTTAACTTTCGGGGCAAATTTTTCTCTTATATTTGGAGCTAAAAAACGTTTACCGACTCCATTTCCGGAAGGCCAACGTCTACCTTCATCTGATGTGAATTTAGATAAAGAATTATTGAAACGTTGGAAAAAACCGGGAGATGAATTGATAACGAATATTCCCGGAGTTTACACGGGCAAAACCGATGAATATGTTACATTACCGGATAAGAACCTGGGAGGAGTTTTCGGGTCAAGTGTCGATCGTTATAATATGTGGCAGAATTCGGATATACGAGTTGTCCGGTCTGATTTTTTGCGTTGCCAATACATGTCGTTGGCCTGGAATGTTGATGAAGCTTGGTGCGCCCGTATCGGAATAAAGAGTATGTCATTGAATGTCGGGATGAATAATGTATTTGTGATTGCAAGTAAAAAATTTAATGGTTTTGATCCTGAGTTGGGGAATAGTATTCAACCCAAGACTTATTCATTAGGAGTAAATATCGGTTTTTAAATAGGAGGCTTTATGAATAAAAAGTTGAAATATAGTCTGTTGGTTTTAGTTGTATTATTGGAGGGATGTCAGGATTTCTTAGAACCGAAATCCCAAAGTGAATATGTCCCTAAAGTGATTCAATCTTTAGATGAATTATTGCTAGGTGATGCTTACCTGAGTCCTTTGACAGTTACGACTAATTTGTTATACAGTTCATTGGGATTGTTTGATGATGACGTGGCGGCTCGTACGGATTTAACAATTATGGAGGATAGTGAAGATAAATTGGACCAAGCGTTATTGGCGTTTTCGTGGTCGCGGGATATGGCAAATAAACTTTCCGATTATGGGATGGCGTATTCAAGTTCGTATCGTTTAATATTAGGGTGTAATGCCGTGTTGGATTACCTTGATGATGTTACTGGAACGACGGAAGAGAAAAATGATGTAAAGGCTCAAGCTTTGGCATTACGGTCTTTTTATTATTTTCATTTGGTAAATATGTATGGCAAACCGTATTCGGCGGATAAAAATGCGTTAGGTGTTCCCTTGAAACTTGGGTCAAAGTTGGCTACAACTTCTGTTCCTCGAAGTACGGTAGGAGAAGTTTATGAACAGATCGTGAAGGATTTACTTGAAGCAGAACGGTTGATGAAAACATTGTCTGGTGAGGTACAAGTGCGTAGAAACAAGAGAGTTAACTTGCCTTTTATTCAATTGTTATTATCTAGGGTATATCTGTATATGGAAAATTGGCAGAAAGCCATGGAGTATGCGGAAATGGTGATAAATGATTACGATTACTCTATAAAAGATTTGAATGCGGTTGCCGAACCGGACAGGAATAACAGTGTTTCGTATCCGCTTTATCAGACTTGGGACAATCCTGAAGTTATTTTTATGCTTGGTGATTTGAATGATGTCATCAGTTTGGCGATTACCTCGGTGAGGGGTAGTGTTATAGTAGGTGGGAGGCCTATTAATAAATCCATGATCGTATGTGTGGCCTCAGATGATCTGATTAATAGTTACACTCCGAATGATTTGCGGAAAACCCGTTATCTAGTATGGGAATCTATAAGTGACGAAGAAAGTGGACCGCGTTACCGGGTTCCTATAAGTAAATTGAAAGTTGGCAGGAATTATTTGTTCAATTTTGGTTTCGGAGAGGATTGGGGTGTTGCTTTTAAAGTGACGGAGGCATATTTGAATGCAGCGGAGTCTGCTGCAATGCTTTTTAAAACGGAGGGAAATGTTGCATTGCAAACCCAAGTATTAAAATGGTTGGATAGATTGAGGGAAAAGAGATTTCCGACGGGAACTTATGTGGGATTGACAGCGATGGAGGTGGGAGACCTCGTGGATTTTGTACGGGCAGAACGTCGCCGGGAATTGTGTTTCGAACACCACCGCTGGTTTGATTTACGTCGTTACGGAATGGAGGAAATCAAACATATCTGGTATGATAGCGGGCATAATCCGATCGAGTATGTCCTGAAGAAGAATGATCCGGGGTTCACCTTGTTACTTCCTCAGGTTGCTTTTCAAAATAATTCGGCTTTAGTACAGAATGAGATGCGAGGAGAATAATTAATTAAATGAACACAGATTATGGTAAGGAATCAGGTATTACAAATTATGATTTTTGTGTTATTAGGTTGTGTGTCATGCACAGACGATGATAACGTTAAAAATAGCGATTCTTTTAATATGTTACGTTTTGACTTTCCTCAGGGAAATAATTCTTGGGATAAAGAAATTGAACAGATTGCTGAAGAATGGGGAATGTACATCATCTATAAAAGTGTTGACAGTACGGATTTGAATCGTGCGTGGACATCAAGTTATGATACTTTTGCCCCGATATATGTATGTGATGAACCTAGCGATGAGGATATTCAACTTTATTTGGGGTTGATTAAAGAATGGTTGTTAGGATCTTTGGATAAGACGAATAAGGAACATTTAAAACAATTACCTCTTTATTTATACCTTGTAAATAATTATAGGGACAATAATCCCCGTTCTCCAACTTATCGAAGACATATTCAATTGAATACATCTGGTTTTGATTACTGGTGCTTAAGTTTTACCAGTGAAGAGTTGCAAGCGGAATTAACTCCTCAAATCATTCATGCTTTGGCGTGTACTTTTAGTTATCCGGGTATAAAAACCAGTTTCTTGAGCGGAGAATATGAGATAGCTCCGGAGTTTGGAGATTTCTCAGATTATGAGGAAAAAATAGGGTTATCCTATTTCTCTTTTGAAAATTTTTGGGCGAAATATCCTTATATGGATGAAGATTATGCAAAAGAGTCTTATGAAACTGGTGTGATGCCCGGAAGTAGGACTTTTGAAAAAGATCCGGAGAATACCTTTATACGTCGTGGGTTCGCTCCGCAAATCTCTGAAAATTTTGTAGCGGTAACAACGAACGAGGGAGCTCCCACTTGGATGCCTTGGATAAAACAAGTCATTCAATTTCCAGGAAGCAAGCCGATTATTGGGGAGGCAAATCCTGATTATGCTTCTATCCCTGAGAAAGTAAGTGACAGGATGGTGTTGGATTTCTTGAATATGATTCGTTTGGCAATGACTTATTCGGGAGAAACAATACGTCAAATGTTTCCGGTTGATGTAGAAGACCCATTGGATAAAAAAGGGTATCAGATTATAAATGATAAATACGATCTGGTTGTAGAGTATATGAAAACAACTTATGGTATAGATGTGACTAAGTATGCTGCAATTTTGGATGGAGAATGAATAAAAGGTTTAAATGGAGATTAAAAGTATTGAATCATGAAAGTAATATTCGTCTGGTACTGTTTTTCCCTCAGTGTTTTATTACAACCTTGGAATGTGTGTGCCCAGTATACGATCCATGGGACTGTGAAGGGAAATGTAACTGGAAACGTGTTATTAATTAGTAGTTCCCATGATAAAAAAGATACTTTGGCGATAGCAGAAATAAAAAATGGTAGATTTACGATAAAAGGAGGTATAAATGAAATAACTTGTGCAACTTTGGTTATCGATGGAATGTTGAGTGCCCAGCTTTTTTTGGAGAATAACGAAGTTTTTAATGTCGAATTTGAATCTATGAAAGCACCCGAGGTTTTTGGAGGTGGATGGAATCAACATTTAAGCCGGGAATTTAGGAAAATAGAAGAAAAGAAGATACTCAATTTACGTGGTTTCGTGCCTAGATTAGCAGAGGCGTATGCTCAAAAAGATTCGTTGGCAATTGATAAAATTCGAGAAGAACGAACAAGTGTACTGGAAAAATCACAAGAAGAAAAGGAAAACTTTTATCAAGAGTATGGAGAAACATTTTTTGTTTTGCATGATTTGGCTCGTCGGGCTTTGGGAATGAGTGTTGATGATGTGAGAAAAGCTTTTGATCGTTTTAGCGATGAATTGAAAGCAACATCTCCCGGAAGGTACATTGCGAATTTGTTGCCTAAACTGGCTAAAATTGCTATCGGTGCGGTTGTTCCAGACTTTATTTCAACCACTTCATCAGGAGGGAAAATATCATTATATGAAGTAAAATCTAAAGTGAAATTAATTGATTTTTGGTCTTCGAATTGTGGGCGTTGCCGGGTTGAAAACAGATTGATACGACCTATTTATGAGCAATACCATGATAAAGGATTCGAGGTGATTGGTTATTCATTAGATACAAAACGTGATTTGTGGCTTGAGGCAATAGCAGAAGATAAGCTTCCGTGGATACAAGTTTCTGATTTGGGCGGACTAAAAATGAAATTTATGATCGAAAATTATGGTATATGGTCATTGCCTGCCAATTTATTAGTGGATAAAGATAATAAGGTGATAGCTCGCAATATTACAAGTGAGGAGTTGGGCAAGTTGTTACCCAAACTTCTAGAAAAAGATTAGAATAGCTTTATTTAAAATAGGATGAAATTTTGATATAGATCAAGCCTTATAATAGCTGTCTGTGTTATTTTTGCACGATTTTTCTGAAAAAGGAGTGTATGAAACCGGCAAAAACGTTACGCAGACAGTTATTTCAATTGACAGGACCGATATTCGTGGAAACATTGCTGATCATGTTATTGGGAGCAATGGATACGTTTATGTTGAGTCATTATTCGGATGATACGGTTGCGGCAGTGGGAGTGGTGAATCAATTATTGAATTTGGTATTTCTGGTGTTCGGTGTCTCTACGGTTGGGACTTCCGTGTTATGTTCCCAGTACTTGGGGGCTTTGCAACAAACAAACGTGCGACAGGTGATTGGGGTATCTTTGGTTTTCAATACTTTGATCGGGGTGACCACGAGTGCTTGCTTGTATTTTCGGGCCGAGACTTTGCTGAAGATGATGGATTTGGCCCCGGAATTGATTAGCGAGGGGTTAGCTTATATGCAAATTGTGGGTGGTTTTGCTTTTTTACAAGCCATTGCGTTAACCATGTCAGCGGTACTGCGAAGTCACAACGAGGCGTACTATCCCATGCGGGTGACGTTATTGATGAATGTGTTGAATATCGTCGGGAACTATGCTTTGATTTTCGGTAAATTCGGCTTGCCGCAAATGGGGGTTGTGGGAGCGGCGATTTCAACTTCTTCGTGTCGTGTGGTGGCGTTAACGTTGTTATTATACATCACTTTTGGTAGAGTGGTTCCCCATTTTTCTTTTTCATGTTTAAGGCCATTCCCGTGGGATAAATTGAAAAATTTACTGCATATAGGTCTTCCGGCTGCCGGGGAACAAGTATCGTATAGCTTGTCGCAGGTCGTAATCACTTATTTTACGGTTATGTTGGGTACGGCTGCTCTGACAGCACGTACTTATGCGATGAATATTATCCTGTTTTCATATGTGTTTTCAGTGGCACTCGGACAAGGTGCCGCAATACTGATCGGGCATTTAGTCGGGGGAGAACGTACGGATGCGGCTTTTATATTGCAAAAATATTGTTTGAGACTTTCGATCGTGGTTTCTATTTGCGTGGCGATTATTACGGCGGCTTGCAGTAAGTTTATTTTCGGCCTGTTGACTTCCAACCCGGAGATCGTGTACATGGGGGTTATGGTTCTTTGTATTGATGTCGTACTGGAGGTTGGACGTGCGGTGAATATTCTGTCGGTAAACGTGTTGAATGCCGTGGGAGATGTGACTTATCCTTTTGTTACAGGGTTGATTGTCATGTGGGGAGTGGCCACGGCATTGAGTTACGTGTTCGGGATCTCTTTCGGTTGGGGACTTGCCGGAATGTGGGTGGCTTTTACGTTAGACGAGAATATCCGGGCGATTGTTTTCGTACATCGATGGAATAGCCGGAAATGGGAAGGCAAGACTTTTACCCGGGTGGAAAAATTGTTAAAGCAGACCAGCTCTCACTCGGCTTAACGTTTCTGGAGTCATGCCGAGTCGGGAGGCGATGTGGATGAGGGGAGCCCGTTTGACCACTTCCGGGTGTTCCGTCGCTAGTCGGTGATAACGTTCCCGGGCAGTCTCGAAACGGCAAGCATCAGCTTTTTGTTGTGATTCAATTAAGGAGTTTTCCAGCATTTTACAATACATATCTTCTACCTCGTGGTTTGTTTGCATAAGATTTTGGAGTTGGTCGTGTGGAAAAGAGTAGATAACAGAGGGTTCGAGAGCCTCAATCATTAGGTAACTTGGGGTTTGTCGGAAATAGCTTTCCAATGAAACAAATATCCCTTTTTCATATGAGAAGTGCTCCGTTAGATCCCGTCCATTTTTATTGTAGAATAAGCGAATCATACCTTGGGCGACCATGCTATAATATTTACATATCTCCCCTTCTCGGAGAAAAAGGTCTCCTTTAGCTAAGGTGAAACGCACAAGAATATTAGCTAGTTGCTTGTGAGTTTCCAGGCTGAATGGGACTGTTTGAGCCTCGAATTGCCGAATGATTTCTTCCTTCGTATCCATGATGCGAAAATAGTAAAAAATCTGTTATATTTGTGATGTAAAATACCATGATCATGAAACAAATTTTATTGATACTGCTTGTATTAGGAGTGTTATGTGCATGTGAGGAAAAGCATTTTATGACAGATCCGGATTACCGGAAAATGGTGGAACGGGATTTCCAAAAAAAGAAAAAAGTGTTGGAAGATAATCCGGGGAATTTGTTTGCCGTGTTTGATTCTCCAATGAGTGTTGAAGAGCGGGAGGCGTTGATGTTTCTTTACGCCTATTCTCCGTTGATTGATATATCTTTTTCGGGGGGAGACTTTCTGTTGAAGAATGTACGTTGGGCATTTCAAGCGAGAGAGACAATGCCTTGGGGAAAAGATATTCCCGAAGATATATTCAGGCATTTCGTGCTGCCTGTGAGGGGTGGAAAAGAGGATCTGGATACGGCCCGTGTCGTTTTTTACAAGGAGTTGAAGGAACGGGTTATGACCTGTGAATCCATGGAAAAGGCGGCGTTGGAAGTGAATCACTGGTGTCATGAACACGTGATTTATAAGCCGACCAATGCCCGGACCCGCTCGCCGTTGGCGACAATGCTTACGGCTTACGGGCGTTGTGGCGAAGAGTCTATTTTCACGTTGGCAGCATTACGGGCCGTGGGGATTCCGGCTCGCCAGATATATGTGCCTCGTTGGGCACATTGTGATGATAATCACGCATGGATTGAAGTTTGGGTGGATGGTGTGTGGAAATATTTGGGAGCTTGTGAACCGGAACCCCGTTTGAATATCGCATGGTTCACGTTACCGGTGCAAAGAGCCATATATGTAGAATCGGAAGTGTTTGGGAAATATCGTGGTCAGGAAGAGATTGTGTATGTGAATGAAAGTGGTTCCGGGGTAAACGTGACTTCTCATTATACTCCAACTGTACCGACAGTTGTTCAGGTTGTAGACAAGGAAGGCCAGCCTGTCGAGCATGCAAAAGTGGAATATAAAATATTTAATTACGGGGAATTTTACCCCGTGGTGACACTTTATTCCGATGTGAAAGGAGAGATTTCTCTGACGTTGGGGAAGGGAGATGTTTTTGTTTGGGCAGGGAAGGGGGAGAAGTTCGGTTTTGGGGAATTATCCGTGGAGCGGCAGGATTCACTGGTCATCGTGTTGGACAAAAATGTTGGGGATTTGTTTTCAGGAGAGTGGGATTTAGTACCGCCACGGCAACATGATATTACAGCTTTATCAACTGATGGGGAGCGTGCAGTGAATGACCGTCGTTTTGCCCGGGAAGATTCCTTGCGGAATACTTACGTGTCGACTTTCATGTCTAGGGAACAGGCTAAGGGAATTGCGATGGAGTTAGGTGTGGATACGGCCCGTTTTGCTACTTATCTGGTTTCAGCACGAGGAAATTATCCAGAGTTATTACGTTTTATGCGGGAGGTATCACCCGGATATAGGGAGTTGGCTATGAATTTGTTGATGGTGATAGCAGAGAAGGATTTGCAGGATACTCCGGCAGACGTGTTATTGGCCCACGTGAAAGGAGACGTCAGTGATTTGGCGAATCCCTATTTCACGAAATACATATTAAATCCGAGAGTGCAGAATGAGTTGCTTACGGCTTATCGGGAACCTATTCGAGAATTTATAAAAGAACGTGGAATTACGGATATTGTCGGTTTGGTCTGGGAAATCGGAAAAGTCAAGGTCGTTGATTCCCTATACCTTGCGAAGGTAGTAACTCCACCAATAGGCGTGATTCGGGCAGGTGTGACGGATGTGCTTTCTCGGAATGTTTTCTTTGTGGCAGCCTGTCGTACGATGGGAATTCCGGCTCGATTAAGCCCGATTTCGGGTAAACCGGAATATTGTCAGAACGAGATATGGCATACGGTTAATTTTATGACCGAAAAGGTCATGCCGAAAGGAGAGTTGATGTTACAGTATACTCAAAAGACGGTGGGCGATCCGAAGTACTTCCTGAACTTTACGATCGGGAAGTTGGAAAATGGTCGGGTGCGGACGATTGATTTGGGAAGTAATGCGGCGGTGGATATGGGTGTTGGTGCCTCCTATGAAACAATATTTGCGAAACCTGTCCCTCTAGAAGAGGGAGATTATATTCTTTCAACAGGTAATAGACGGAGCGATGGGGCTGTTTTGGCTAATTTAGTGTCATTGCAAGTGGAGGCTGGTAAATTGACAAATATTGAAATGCTTATTCGTCCTTGCGTTGAGAAGATGGAGATTTTGGGTATGGTTTCGACAGCGTTATCTTTTATTCCGGAAGGTAAAACAAAACCGGAGGCGATTCGTTTTCCCGAGAAGGGCTACACGGCAATCGCCTTGGTCGAGGCAAATAAGGAACCGACGAATCATTTATTGCGAGATATGAGTGGAATGAAAGATGATTTTGAGAACTTGGGTATCCCTTTGTATTTTGTGTTTAAGAATGCAGACCATCAAGAAAAATTCAATCGTGCGGATTTCCGTGCTTTCCCTTCCGTGATACAGTGGGGGATTGATAGAGAGGGGTGTTTATTGCAGTGTTTAGCTGAAAGCTTACATTTGGCGAATCCGGAAAGCTTGCCTTTGATAGTCCTGTTGAACGCGAAGGGTGAGGTCGTTTTTGTTTCACAAGGGTATCGTGTTGGATTGGGCACGCAGATCATGAATATAATCAACAGGAAGTGATAGACATTATAATAAGAGAATTTGATGCACGAGATGCGGAAGCCGTGTCACGTCTGATCAGGAGTAATCTAACATTTGTAAATAGCCGGGATTATGAATCTTCGGTGATAAATTACATGTGTGGTTTATTCACGCCTGATTATTTGCGTGGTCTGTCTGCTATTCGGAGGATGTTCGTGGCGGAGGAAAACGGGAAAGTGATCGGGACGGTTGGCTTAGAGAGGGATGAGGTTTGTGCCCTCTACGTGGATCCCGAGGTTCATGGACAGCGGGTTGGGGAGCGTTTGTTACAATGTATCGAAGATTTCGCTTTGGGACGTCATGTCCATGTGCTACATTTATCGGCTAGCCTTACGGCGGTTGGTTTTTACGAGAAAATGGGGTATCGTTCCAAAGGGAAAGAGGAATCTGAACTTTTCGGTCCCGCTTATACCATGATTAAATTATTATAATTTTCTGTATGAATTTCAGCATGAAAACGAGAAACTTTTCCAGTTTGTGACACTATATTTTCTTTCCCGCCCATTTCCCGCTTTTCATGTACATGAAACCGAGGGTGAGCAGGATAATCCAGTAAGCGTGTTCTGTGGTCCAGCAAATGGCGACGTCCGCTTGAAGATAGAATACGATATAGATGATGTAGAGAACGTAGAACGTAAGCGTGCCGAATTCCATAAATAAGGCCATGCGTGTGTTACCCGTTCCCGATACGGCGTTGAAAAGGATACTGCCGGGAGTAGAAAGAAGAACTGCGCTCATCATGACGAAAAGGGAAGGGATCGTGGCGCGGATGAGTTGGGGGTCATCAGTGTATATTCTTAAAAATGTGGAGGGTATTAGTAGTATGATGATGCCAATGGGTATGACAAACAGGTAACACATCTTGATTGTTTTGAGACAGGTACTCCATACTTGGGAGGTGGCCTGCGCACCGATCAGGTTACTCACAAGCGAGCTGGTCGTGGCAGCGAAGGCGGAAACCGGCATGAAAAAGAACATGGCGGCACTGCGCACAATGTTGGACACTGCCAGCGGGCGTTCACCGAGGTGTTCCACGGCAATAAAGAACAGAAACCAAGTGGCCATGGCTAGAAAGGACTGAATCATGGTCCAAATGGAGATGTTGAGTATGCCCGACAATAATTTCGGGTTGAAACTTGATAGGTTGAAAAGTGTGTATTTCTTCCAATCAACTTTTTTCCAAGTATATAGGATATAGAATATCATGGAAACGAGTTCTGCCACGAACGAGCCGATGGCAGCCCCGCTAATGCCTAAGGCCGGGAACCCGAATTTACCGAAAATTAACAGGTAATTCAGCATGACATTGGTGCCGACCATGACAAGCGAATTGATCGTGAGGATGCGTGTCGTGGTGATTCCCACGAAGAAGGCCCGGAACATGACGGCGACAAACGAGAAGAAGAAACCGAATATTCGCCATTTCATGTAGTCGTTCGTGGCCACGTAGACTTGTTTCGAGTCAATGACCGAACGGAGAACCGAAGGCGTGTATATGCGGGAAACCGTGAACATGAGTGTGGCAAGCCCCAAGAGGAAAAGCACACCTTGTATAAAAATGGGGCCGATATCTTTGTAGTTGCCTTCTCCATTGCGTCGGCCGATGAGGATTTGAGCTCCAATGCTGAAGCCGAAAGCGAGCATATAGATTGCCATGTAGTACACGCCGGCTAAGGCTGATGCACCTAATTCGACTTCTCCCACTCTGCCGAGAAATGCGGTATCGGTCATGTTAATCAAATGTTCCATCAACAAACTGACCAGGAGCGGGAACGTGATCACCCATATTTGTTTGTGTGTAAATCTCATATTCGTTTCGTTTATCGGTTTGTTTTTTCGGGCCGCAAAGATACGTATTTTTATTGTTTTGTGGCTGTTCGATGGCAGGTAAGGTGGAGAACGGGCTACATAAAGATGTCAGAGGTGTGGATTGTTGGTTACAAACACGTTTCATTGATCGGCTTTAATTCGGACGGGGAACGTCTGTAACTGGTCTCTGCGGATGGTTCTCCCATCGATCTCGCCATCAAGTCGGGCGGGATTGTGAGTGTTGTTCCGGAAAGTCCGTATGGTAGCCGTTCCGAGTATTTTATTGGGCGTGTATTTTAACGTTTCAAAGTTGAAATGAGGTGATTAATTGTTAGAAATATTAAATGAAATTGTTTACATTCGTCGCTCTTTTAATGTTCTTGTTTGTGTTAAATTTATATATTATGAAAGAAAGTTCTACAAGTATTAAGGCTTTACTGCCTGTGTTGTTCGGTTTTTTTATCATGGGATTCTGTGACGTGGTGGGGATTGCAACCAGTTACGTAAAGGCCGATTTCGGATTAAGTGAAACTATTGCCGGATTCCTGCCTTCTATGGTATTTCTATGGTTTTTGTTACTGGCGGTCCCGGCGGCTATTTTTATGAACCGTATCGGTCGGAAGAAGACGGTATTGGTGAGTATGTTGGTGACCATTGTGGGGATGATTATTCCTTTTATTGATTATAACCTATACACGTGTCTGATCGCTTTTGCCTTGCTGGGGATCGGTAATACCATTTTGCAGGTGTCGTTGAACCCGTTACTGACGAACGTGGTGAAGGGAAACGTGCTGGCAAGTTCGTTGACTGCGGGGCAGGTGCTGAAGGCTGTTTCGTCTTTCTGCGGTCCGTTTATCGCAGCATTTGCGGCGACCGTACTGGGAAATTGGCAATATCTTTTCCCGATTTTCGCCTTGTTGACCTTGATTTCCATGGGCTGGTTAATGCTTGTGCATATTCATGAGGAATCGCCGGAACAGTCGACCTCTTCGTGGGGAGCGACGTTCGGGTTGTTGAAGGATAGGACGATCCTGTTGCTTTTCTTGGGTATCGTGTTTGTCGTGGGCGTTGATGTCGGGATTAACACGGTGGCTCCGAAGTTATTGATCGAGCGTTGTGGGTTTGATGTTACGGGAGCGGGTGTCGGATCAAGTGTTTATTTTGCCTTCCGCACGATCGGGGCTTTCGTGGGAACTTTCCTGTTAGCACGGGTTTCCGGTAGCAAGTATTTCCGGGTGAACATTCTGGTAGCTATTGCTGCCATGATCGTGTTGTTCTTCATGTCTGGACAATACTCGATTTTGGTGTTGATTGCGTTGATCGGTTTCACGTGTTCCAGTATATTCTCGCTGATCTTCTCCATGGCCATTCAAGCCCGTCCGGAGAAAGCTAACGAGATTTCCGGTCTGATGGTGACAGGTATTTTCGGAGGTGCGGTAATCCCGCCATTGATGGGATATTGTACGGATTTGATCGGCACACAGGCCGGTTCACTTATCGTGATTCTCGGTTGTATGTGTTACTTGTTGTATTGCTCGGTGGGAATTAAAACCCGGAAGTGATTCTACATTCTCTTAAACTTTTAGTTTTTATCTTTTAACTTTTAGCTTATTATGTATCAGTTTGATAAAAGAATAGTGATGACGTTGGATGCCGGGGGAACGAATTTTGTATTCTCGGCTATCCGGTCTAATGAAGAGATCGTTGAACCGATTGTTTTGCCTTCGAATGGCGATAATTTGGAGAAGTGCTTGGAGATGATGGTTACGGGTTTTTCTGCCATTAAATTGAAGTTGCCGGAAGATCCCGTGGCAATTAGTTTTGCATTTCCCGGGCCGGCAGATTACGTGAACGGGATTATCGGTGACTTGAAGAACTTACCGGCTTTTCAAGGGGGAGTGGCATTAGGTGCTTTTTTGAGAAATAAGTTTGGGATTCCGGTATTTATCAATAATGACGGGGACCTGTTCGCTTATGGGGAGGCATTGGCTGGTGCGTTGCCGGAAGTAAATCGTATGCTACGGGATGCGGGGAAAAATAAGGTATATAAGAATTTGATCGGGATTACCTTAGGTACCGGATTCGGTGGTGGGGTAGTCCGTGATGGGGAGCTTTTTCTGGGTGATAACGGTGCGGCAGCCGAAGTATGGGTGTTGCGGGATAAACGCCAGCCGATTTACGGGGTCGAGGAGGGAATTTCGATCCGGGCGATCAAGAGGGAATATGCCCGTTTGTCCGGGGATACACGGCAGTTGACCCCGAAAGAAATTTTCGAGATTGCCGAGGGAAATCTGGAAGGAAATCCAGTGGCAGCAAAAAGGGCGTTTGATCATGCGGGAGAAGTGCTAGGTGAGGCTATTGCCTCGATGAATGCCGTGGTGGATGGAATCGTGGTGATTGGTGGAGGGATTATTGCTGCCCACAAATATTTGATGCCGGCCGTGATGCGGGAATTGAACGGAACCTTGGAAATGTACGAAGGGGCTCCGGCGGACCGGATGGAGATGAAGGCTTTTTTCCTTGATGATCCGGGAGATTGTGCGGCTTTCTTGGCTCCCACATCCAGATGCATTGTCGTGCCTGGAACGACGGAAACGGTCGAATATGATCCAGTGAAAAGGATGGGGGTAATCACGACAAAGCTGGGAACAAGCAGGGCTATCGCTTTCGGAGCTTACGCTTTTGCTTTGAATGAGCTGGACAAATAGGAAAAGTTAAAAGATATAATTAGTAAGATTTAAAATTAATAAGACATTTAAAATAAAAAATGACTACCCCCACCGGCTCCCTCTTACACGGGGGGAGTTAGAGGGAGTAGTTAAAGCGTTGGTTTGTGTGGTTTGAATCTAAATATAAATCAAGAAATTAATTAGATTCAAAATTTAAAATCTAGAATCTAAAATTAACTAGGGATTATAACTCATTTTTTTTATTTTTAAAAGCTAAAAATTAGTAGATCTAATAAATAAAAAAATATGAGTTCAAAATATGCACTAAATCCTCATGCTTTGGTTCGTTTTTTAGAGAAAGATGCTAAAGATTTCACCAAAGATGATATTATTCGTTACGTGACGGAGAATGAAATAGAGATGATCAATTTCAGGTATCCCGGTGCGGATGGACGATTAAAGACGTTAAATTTTATTATCAATAGTCTTGATCATCTGGATAATATACTGACATGTGGTGAACGGGTGGATGGTTCCAGCCTGTTCCCGTATATTGAGGCCGGATCAAGTGACTTGTACGTGTTGCCCCGTTATCGCACAGCTTTCCTGAATCCATTCAGCGAAATTCCTGCGGTTGATATTCTTTGTAGTTTTTACATGAAGGACGGGAAACCATTGGAAATGTCTCCGGAGTACACGATGCGAAAGGCGCACGAGGTATTGAAGCAAGTGACGGGAATGGAATACGAGGTGATGGGGGAGTTAGAGTATTACGTGGTGAGTGAAAAGGACGATTTATTTTTAGCCTCCGATCAAAAAGGGTATCACGAGTCTACACCTTTTAACAAGGGGCGGGATTTACGTGCGTTGGCTATGAAGTATATTGCCGGAACCGGAGGATTGATTAAATACGGACATTCCGAGGTGGGTAATTTCACGAAGGGAGATTTGATGTATGAACAGAATGAGATCGAGTTTTTGCCCACGAAAATGGAAGATGCTGCTGATCAGTTGATTATTGCCAAGTGGATTCTGAGGACGCTGGCTTACCAGTTTGGCGTAGATTTGACATTTGCCCCGAAGATCACGGTTGGTAAGGCCGGGAGCGGGTTGCATATTCATACCCGTTTGAAAAAAGGGGATAAGAACATGATGATTGAGAATGGTAAATTAACGGATAGTGCGCTGAAAGCTATTGCCGGGTATCTGGATCTGGCACCCTCGTTGACGGCTTTCGGGAACACAAATCCGATGTCATATTTCCGCTTGGTTCCTCACCAGGAGGCTCCGACAAATATTTGCTGGGGAGATCGTAATCGTTCGGTTTTGGTACGTGTGCCTTTGGGATGGACGAGTGGTGCGGGAGATATGTTGCGTGATGCGAACCCGTTGGAAAAAGTGGAAGATCAGGATTTCAGTGGTAAACAAACCGTGGAATTCCGTTGTCCGGATGGTTCGGCTGATGTGTACCTGTTGATTGCGGGGTTGGCAGTTGCCGTGCGTCATGGATTTGAAATGAAGGATGCGTTGCAATATGCGAAGGAACGTTACGTGGATGTTAATATATTTGATGATGCGAACAAGGGGGTTGCTGATCGGTTAAGTCAGTTGCCGGCATCCTGTTATGATTCCGCATTATGCTTGGAAAAACAACGTGCTGATTTCGAAAAGTACGGGGTGTTTGCTCCCGGCCTGATTGATGGTTTGGTGGCCGGTTTGAAAAAGTTTGATGACAAAACGTTGCGTCAGGATTTAGGAAACGACGAGGCAAAAATAATGGAACTCGTGCAAAAATATTTCTATTGCGGATAAAAAGGCAATGGAAAATGAGCTATTCGACATCATAAAATCGAATAGCTCATTTTTATTTAATCTGATAGTTTTTTTCTATTCTAACTAGATATTTTTATCCTTCCATTCCTTTGGGAAGAGTCTGGGATCTTTTGTAGAGAAAACCTCTCCTTGCTTTCTTTTTATAAATCGAATATTCGACTATATAACGAATTGATTCTATGTGTTTTGTGTTGGAATAACGATTTGCCTGATAAGAAGAAGGTAATTATTCCTTATGTATTTATTAAACGATCATTTCTTGATATACGCTCAAATGAGTTTTATGGTTTTGGGTACAATAATGATAATTAATTGGTAATCAGCCTTGTTGTCAATAAATAATTATTTGTATTTATCATTATTATTATTTATTTTCGCATATTATTAAATGATCGTTCTTTGCTATTCCTAAAGAGGATGTGGGGGATAAGAGGAACGAACGTGTATAACTAGGAATTAAATGAGTGTAAAGGTATTTTTATTGTTCTTTTCTCTCCTGTCTATCCCGGGAGTAGGGGCGACGAGATATGTTCCCGTTGAAGAAGTATCGGATAGTGTACGTGTATTTCGTTTTGTTCCTTGTAGAGCAACGTTTTACGTGCATTTTGGATCCAATAATGTAGAGTTGGATAGTATTCTTTCTATGGTAAAACGCTATCAGGAAGATATTGAGGCAGGGCGTATCATGTTGCAGTTGGATAGTTATAGTACATCTCTTTCAACTGATGAAGAAAATCTGAGTTTAGCGTTACTTCGTGCTAACGAAGTGAAAAAAGCTATTGCTTGGCGTAGAAGGTTAACAGATCATTGTTTTGTGGTGCATACACACCCCACGTTATTGGAAAATACACGTGAGATCGTGACCGTGCGTTTACTGGTAAAAGTAGGAGAAAAGCAAGAAACGAATGTTGCTTTATCCGAGGTTCAAGATCCTAAAAAGGCTAAAGTTCATAAGCATGTGGATTCATCTGCTTTGTTGGAGAATGATGTTGTTATGTTGCCTTTAGCCTCGGCGGAAGTATCACCTGTTGTGAAACTGTAGACTATTTGTCCGGTAGAATTCGAGTTTCTGGTTGTATTTTGATGATTTCCCGGTAAGATATTGCTTATTATATTGTTATGGCGTGAGTCATGGTGGTGCATAAGTAATATGTTACAGGGAAATTTCTTATTCTTGTTTATAATAAATTCTTTTACTGAGCTTGAAGGTTAATTGCCTCCCGTCATCATTGATAAAGGCCTCATTCGTGAAACTCGTGAGAGGATTATTAGTGAATTGAATTTCATTCTTGTTTAAAAGAAACCACTTTCCGGTAGCATCACGGGAGGAGTTTGCACTTAGATTATAAATACTGAACGTGTAAGTGTAGTCAGGATGTAGTGAGAACGTGAACCGTTCTGTTGGCTTGATATTGTTGGGTACATAGGTTATGTAGTCTCCTGTGAGTCGTGCGCCACGTGGATTTGTTCCGGGGTGTAAGCCGATGATTTGAGTAACGGTAAGGCCGTTCGTGGAAGTGTGTTCAACATCGTTCGCCGGGGAGAGATGTCCGAGTAATTGAGCGCTGACTCTCTTTCCGGTAGGTAGCTTTAGCGCTAAATATTGTTCTGCCAATCGGGTTGCTATTTCGCCGTTATTGATGGTGAACGTGGAACCTGTGGCTTGATCCTTTAAGGTTGCTTTATCTGTTTGATACAGGTATTCTCCGGCGAAGTAATAATTACTGGTAATGGCAGGTGTTGCGGCAAACGTGCTGTCCGGCATGTTGGAGGCCTTGCCTTGAGGTTTGTCCTTACATCCATTGAGAAGTACCATGGGTAAAAGTAGCGTGATCAAAATCATTGTTTTCATATTCTCCTGTTTTATCGTGTTAAACGGAAACTACAGAGGAATGTTCGATAGGATGATTCTTACACGAGTTTCATTTTTTCAAGCAAGATGGATGCATTCATGTTTTGGCTGATACCGGGTTTCAGTTTATAATCATAGGCAATATCATCATCCGTATGCGTGATCTCGAAACACCGGTTAAAAAAGTTGTCCGGTATTGTGTTGGCGAGTTCTCCGAGTTCAAGGTCATGCGTGGCAACAAGTCCGGCAACAGGTAAAGTAAGTAATTTTTGAAGGAAACGACGGGAACCGTTCAACTTGTCTCGGGAGTTAGTTCCTTTTAGAATTTCATCCAAAATGATAAACAAACGTTCTTCGTGTTGTGCCATGTTGACAAGTTGTTGTAATCGGAGTAATTCGGCATGAAAATAAGAGGTTCCTTTTGCCAGGTTATCAACGGTGCGCATACTGGTAAAGAGGGCCGTAGGCTGGAATTCAAAACATTCAGCCCGAACGACAGCTCCACAACAAGCAAGTACAAGATTCACCCCTATCGCACGTAGGAAGGTGGATTTCCCCGCCATGTTCGCTCCCGTGATGATATAGAATTCGTGTAACCGGGCTACTTCGAAATTATTGGTTACACATTCATTGGCGGGTAGGAGGGGGTGACCGATGGCTGTACCTCGTAATAGCTTGTTTTCACTGGGGATGGGGTGGATAAAATCGGGATGGTTATACTTGTAGTTGGCCAGACTAACTAGAACGTCAAGTTCGCCTGTGATTTCAATCCAGGTCGGGATGGCTGCGGCATAACGGCGTTTCCAGGAAACAAGGCGCTGGATAAGGTGTAATTCCCGCATGAAAAGCCCGTTCATAAACATGGCAACCACTGCGTTAGAGCGCTGGTCGAAACTTTCCTGTATTTTATGCAGAGAACGTAAAGCTTCGTTTGCGTTGTATGTTTCGTTGAATAGTTGTTGACGCAATGTTTTTAATTTGGCGGAAGAACAGGTAAATGTAGAAAAATGTCCGATTAGTTCGTGAAGGTTACTGAACGAGCGGGTGAATTCATCCAGACGCATATGGGTTTGTAATGTTTTTTGAGCTGGTAGATAGCTACAAAAAAGAGATATGCAGGAAAGGAATAATGGAATATTTAACGTGAGTATAGAAGCAATATACAATATCCAGGCAGAAATCGTCAGTATCGGAAGGATATATAGGAAAGGACGTGTCCAGCGTGGTAGCCCGACTTGTTCTCGCTGCCATTGTTCGATTTGTTGCATGGCCATATGGGTAATACGTTGACTGTTGCCCTTGGCTCGGAAAACGTGACACCATTCCGGCTTGCGGGCAAATTCTTCGATGGCTTGTTGACGCTCGATGATGGGTTGCCCGGATTTTAACGGGTAGAGCAACCATCCCCGCAATTTATCCCTCCCGTGAGGTGTAACCGTACGGTTGATGGCTTGGAAAAGGGAATCTTCCCCGAATATGTCAAGATCATGAGCGTAAGGGTGAGTCTGGTCTTTGTACTCCTCGCCTGTCGGAAGGTTTTTAAAGTTTCCTGCAAGATATTCCAGTTCCACACGGGAACATTCTTCAAGTTTGTGCAGGAATTGTATTTCTTTTAATAATTTGGTTTCGAATATATTCGTGATGATGAATAGTACTATGGCAGCAATAAAAGCGATGAGATAAGGCGTGTATTCTGTGTTGGCGAAGGTGTATATAAAATATATGGCTAACAGGAATAAGAAGACTTTTGCGAGGGTGATACCGTTACGCCGTTGTCTGTGTTTTTTTAAGAGGATCGTAAGGCGTGACATTTGTGCTTGATAGTATTCTTTTGGCTGCTGCATGGTATGAATGTTATTTATTGCAAATATAGTTTTTAACCTTGATATATTAAAGTGACGGGAGAAAAATGGTTTATCGTGAATTTTTTATATAAAAATCATTGTAGAATTAAAAACAAAGGCTATATTTGCACCCGCAATCAGAAACAACAGAGGTTGTTTTTAAATCTGGTTCGGTAGTTCAGCTGGTTAGAATACATGCCTGTCACGCATGGGGTCGCGGGTTCGAGTCCCGTCCGCACCGCAAAAGCAAGGCTCTGAAATTTAAAAATTTCGGAGTTTTGCTTTTTAATAAAAAGGAGGCGCATTTTGGAATGCAGCCTCCTTTTTGTAGAAACGGAAAGGATTGCCTCCGGTGGAATGGTGGCGTATGAAGGGAGGGATAAGTGTAACCGTTTCCGTTTCGGGTTTGAATCCCCTCTGTCGGTTTTAAGCGAGGTTACCGGGTAATTGACCTCTTGTCTGCGAGTGAGCTATTCGAGTGGTTCCCGTGATCTTGCAGTTAAAATTTATGTATGGCATAGTCGTAATAGCGATCGCATTGTTGGTGTACTAGACGAGCGGCACGGGTATGCGGATAGTCTCGTACCACTGTCTTGAAGTTCTTTAATTTCAAGTGTGCTTGTGCGGCCAGTTCGGGCGATTTAAACTCCCTTAGGGCTCGTACCACCAACCGGTCGGCTTTTGTATAGGCTTTGCGAGCCCATGAAGAGTTGAACCGGTAGTTGAACCCGCTACGAGAATCTTCAGAAGCGAAGTATTGGGTCAGAGCCCAGCATCTCCCGAACGAGTTGCGTAGGCCTGCGGCATACCGAATCATGGCATTCGCCCTAAGGTCGGGATTATCGGCCGTTTTCATCTCGGTCTCTAAACGGAACATTTCGCGGGCGAATCGCAATTTGTAATCATTGTTGTCGATCGTGCCGGAACATGAAGTATCTTCGTAGGGCTCGTAGTATTGGAACGGGTCTTCTTTCATATAGGGCACCAAGTTTGTTCGCATTTGGTATTCTGCCGATACTTTCGATAGATACTTCACAGCTTCTGCATAGTTGTTTTCACGTAGATATAGAGTGCCTACATGTTCGTAGAGGTAATCCGGGTCGGTATATCCTCCGGCATTCAGTAATTGGTCGAGTGGAGATAAGGGGTGGAGAGCTCTGTCGGTATATCGTGCGGCAGTGGAGGAGCCCAACCTGTCGAGCATATCGAAAAAGTCGGTCTTGTAATCATATGGGTTGTATTCGCATATCTGTCGCATTTGATCGAAAGCACAGGTTGTATCTCTCTGATAAGAAGAATAGTAATCGCGAAGAAAACACGGGCACAATTGTGTAATGCGGTTGCAAACATAATTGGAGAGTTGTAGTGCCCGTATTGTGCGGCCGGCTCTAATAAGTTGCGGGCATATTTCGCCGAGTGCGATTTTTCGTAGGGCATCGTGCCAGTATTCAAAAGGATAGTTACTGTTGAGATTCTCCGGATAGATTGTTCGGCCTTTGACGGCGGCTTTTATTCGAGTGTCGATCCATCTGATGTTGCGATAAATGAACCCATCGGAAATATTTCCCGTCTTGGCATCGAGATAAAATCGGTACAGTCGGATATATTCTTTGATATCTGCTCCTCCGGCCGCTTTTTCGGCGAGTGCGAGATAGTGACCGGCCTTTTTCATATCTCCATGCAACTGGTGGACGAACGAGGCCGCATAGAACCACATGGCCGGTTCTTTCACGCGAGTGTCGGCAGCGGCTTTCTTGAAGAAAGAGAGGTACTGTTCGTATGTAGTTGGATCAGAGAATCTCTTACTGTTCCAAGACTCAATCGCAGTGATTTCTTTTTGTAACTCGACTTTGAACAGCGGGCTATTGGGAAAACGATTGAAGACCGCTTCCCATCGGGCTACTTCGGGGAGTTTGTCCGGGTTCGAACCGATACGTCCGGAAAGGTTCATCAGAGCACCGATGTCTTCGGCCTCCTCATAAAGACCGATGGCTTTGTTTCTGTCTCCGAGCCATTCCCATGCTCCTCCTACATAGCTCGCCGCCATTTTTCGCAGAATATTGTCGGGCAGTTTCGATACGGTCGATTCCCAGTAATCGGTACAACCTTTATAATCACAGAGTACAAACATCAGCCTTATAGCTTGAAGGGCATAACGTGAGGCATTGCGCCGGTCGGGAGACGATTGGGCCATATCGCAGAGTTCTTGTAGGCGGGAGTGCTCCTCATCGCCATCGTAGGCATAATACCACGGGTCGTTCATATATCGACGAATCTCTTCTACTTCCTTGGCCAATAAGAGGAAATCGAGATCTGCTTTGTGTTGGGGGGCAGACAGCCATCGGGCAAAACGGTTCTGGCAGAGAACGGAGTCTGAGGCAAAAGTCCCGTCGGCCAAGGAACGCAACTGGATTAAGGAGGACTTGTAAACCACTTGTTGTATCTCATCGGTTTTTATTTGCGGGGAAGTGGCTTTTTGCCAGAGCCGACAGTTTTGTAGTTTCTCGTCTTCTTGAAACCGTTTTCCCTTGTGCCATTGTTCCAACATTTCCGGGTCGCATAGTCTGAATATATTTAGCTCCGACGGGCTATATACATCATAGGAACAGGCCGTACTTCGGAAACTTGTTCCGTATAAGAGCGCGATACTAATTGAGATGATATATTTGATCGATTTCATGGCTTGAAAATTTGGATAATTGTTTGGAATCTAAGTGATAAATGATATTGCCGTGCGGTTTGTCGAAAAGTTGTTTTTCGATGATTCGCTTTATTCTTTCAATATCCCAATATGACGGGATTTCCACGCGAATGACATCGTTGTAGTATATTCCTTCTAAGTCACAATACGATGTGACTTTGTATGTGTTTTTGCCTGTGGCCTTGAAATTGTCTTGCGGTGAAAAGTTAGTTTGCCTTATTAGCCGTTTGAAATTTCCTTTCGGATCAAATGCCACACTCCAACCGTAGACAGGGTAGGCTACGTCCAGAGGCAGCGGGTATCGAGACAGTCTGCCGTCTTTCAAATAGGGCATAATGTCATGGGGATTGAAGATGGAGTTCTGGGTCGAAATGTTTTTTATGGCACCTGTATTATAGACCATCAGCACACCCCGGTCGACGGGTGGAGTATCTCCGGTCAACTGGTGTAGCCGAATCGTGCTGCTTAACGAGATACTGTCTTTTTCCAGTAATTCCCGGACGTGCCGGCATAGATTGAAGAAGATAGGTTGTGTCTCGGCCGTCCAATCGCAATCGAGTTGTATTTCATCGATGTCGATTCCCTGTTTATGCGAAATGGCTTTGATACGCTTCACGATTCGCCGGGCATATTCTGTTTCTTCATTGCTTATTTGCCGTATACTTTCTATGGTGATAAATACTACCGGCACGATTTCGACCTGTCGCGGTATGGAGTCGAGGAATTGAATGGTCGCCGATGGTTCGATTTTCAGATTGTGACTAATTCGGGCCTGTTCTCCGGCTGGAACGACATCGAAATATCGGATATACATTCGTGAGATTTTGTGCTCTTTCAAGAAATCTCGTTCCGTATTATCGAGTTTGAAAGTCGTTCGCCAGTAATAGACGGCGTTTTGTTGTTGCCGGGTACAGGCCGATAATAAAGCTATCGTCGTAACCGATAGAATGGCATAAAATGCGGTACATGCTTTCATCTTTTTATAACTCTTTGTTTGTGAGACAAAGGTCATAAAAAGAATCGTCATTTACTTTTGTTTTGAGGTCGGGTGTATGAAATGTTCTTTCGGCTGTATAAAATGGTGGACGATCGGCGATTTGGTACAGAGGAACTGTCTTCGGATTATTTTTTATGCCAGAGTATGTAGTTGATGTTGTCCGGTAAACGGTGATTGTTCTTCCCGAAAGTCGATCGGTTGCCTTCGGCATCGATGCTCCACCCGTAAGAAGTGCTGCCTACCAAATAGATGGCATTGGTGACTTCGAGGTCTTCGAGTGCCTGAGCGAAGTCGTGAAACGACTCTTTCGAGAGGGATTCTATCAGCATGATTTCTCCATTTCTATCGCACAAAGAGCGCCGAATCGCCTTGTTTTTCGGAGCGTTTTCGACTAATTTCCCGTTGTCTACCAATGGATATTGCCTGAAAAAGTAGCCTTCGTTTTCGGTCGCTTTTTCAAAGAGCGGACTATTCTCGGCTATACCGATGGTGAGTGTATCGTTAATAATGGCACAGAAGCCGGTTTTGGCTTTTCCCCAAGCCAAGGGTTTACCTTTGAGGACGAAAGCTCCTACTATTTTGAGGTTGTCACGGCGTATGTCGGCAGCTTGTGCCGCCAATACAATGTTTGTATCCTTTTCATTGAGTCTGCCCACATGCAAAGAAGGGATAGCGTTGTGAGGGATATGGATTTTTAGCGGTATGTCGTTAATGACCGTATCGATGGTTTCGGTATATCCGATTGACAGGCTGTCGGGATAAGTGCCTAAATATAAAGTCTCTTTTCCCCGAATAACTTGTACAGAGTTATTCGGCTCGAAAAACGATTCGGAACACTCTTCTTCGAGAGACTCTTTTTCTTTGGGAAGGAAAAAGAATACCCCTATTACACAGATAATGGCGCAGATAACGGCGCAGATGATTATTATCCTTCTCTTTTTCGGATTTTTCCCATTTTTGTTTTGGGGACGGGACAACTGGCCGGTATTGCCTATAATCCTGATTTCATCGTCTTTGATGGTGTCTTTTATATTTGTCATCTTTTTATCTGTTTTCCGATTCAACAAGGTCTTTCAGCCGTTTTAGGGCTTCTCGGGAAGCCGATACGGTGTATTTGTTTACAGAATTGTCCGACAATACCAACTGCTGTTTAGGTAAGTTAATATAATAGATGTATGATCTATTGATAATTAGTTGCTTACCTATTCTGATGAAATTCTCGCTGGCAGGGTAACCCAGTTGTTCGGCTATGATTTTTTCGACTTGTCCCAGTTGAAATGTGATTAACCTAGCTTCGCCATCGCTTAATATCAATGTGGAATAATTGCCGTCTGACGAAATATAGATGATGTGATCTTGTGAAACTCGTACAAGATCGGTGGCGGTCGATATAATTAGGTGACTGGGCATCTTTTCTCCTTCATCAAATATCCTTCGACAGGATAAGCCGATTCGTTTGGGTGGTTGTATCCTTATTCGAGGACAAATGTAAATAAGATATTTTGCCGGGACAAAGAAAATATGAGATAATGTACAAAACAGTTTCAGTACTGTATAAAATGCTCTCTACGAATTATGAAATTACTCTTTAACTTTTTCGCTGATAGTGGTGCGTATACTTGAAGTCTGTTTTTATATTGTTCGTTAGTCTCGATAATAGTAAGAGTTTATGTATATAGAAAACAAGATACTATGTGGTTTAGGGGGATTCACCGCCTTGTCGACAATAGGCATAAGTATAGTCGGCGAGTCGTTGCTTTTCTTTTTCGGTTTTCATTTGGTGAATCGCAGTATGCCGATATGGCTATAAGAAACTAAAATAGCGATGAATCGGTTCATAAGGCTTTCTTTAAAATGGATAGATCATTTTTGTTCAATACGAAATTACGTCATTTTTGTGTATCTCACTTATATGAATTACCGATATATCTACCATTTTTACCGATTGGCGGGCTAAAACGCTCTCCCCGACAGCACCGTGCCGGGGAGAGCGTTTGTTCAGTAAAGAAAATATTAGAAGCTGTTTTAATTTTATTAAGAAATAATATTATCGTTGCAAGCAGGTATGTTCCGGCCATATTGAACCCCTGTCTCGCATCTAGAACCCCTTGATTTTTGTCAATAGCCCGCTATTGACTGCATATCTCGGACTCCAATCTGCTTCAACATAGGTCTCAATCTGTCTCGGAATAAATTTAAAACAGCTTCTTAATTTTTTGGAATCTTCACGTCTACGTAAATAGGCAGGTGGTCCGATGCTTGGGTTACGTCGCCTGTATGGAATACGGTGGGTACTTTGGATTCGATGACTTCGCATTTCACACCATTTTTCAATTGTAGAATGAAGTCGATACATTTGTCGGGATTATGAGACGAGTATGTGTTTCCTTCTACCGAAAGAATGTCCCAACATGTTTTGAGCATCTGAATGGTCTCGGAGTTTGGCTCAGCATTCATATCTCCTAACAAGAATATCGGTTTGGGGCAATCTTTATATAATTCGGTAAAAGTTTTGTTGATGACTTCTACCTCTTCCAATTGTGTCTCTTTTTGCAAATCGAGGTGAGTAGAGGCTATAATGTAGTCTTCGAGCTCGGCTACGGCTACGGTACGAGGTTCTCCGCCTTGTGGTAGAGCGATGGAAAATTTTTTCAGAATTTTATCTTTACAGGCAAGTCCTGTACCATAATATCCTCCTTGATAGGGCATGGCTTTGGCATAGACATATTCCCACCCCATGAGTTCGGCAAAACGTTTCACTTGGAAAACGTGTTTGGTACGAGTCGTACAACTGTCCAGTTCTTGCATGCAGACGGCATCGGCATCCAGTTCTTTCATCATGCGAGCCGTCATCTTGTAACCGCTTTTTGCATATTTGGCAAAAACACCTACGTTGTAGGAAACGAGACGGGTTACACCCTCGCTTTTGGGATATGCAGGGGTGAAATCATCTTTTGAACAAGCACTTACCGATAAGGAGAGTAGGAGAAAAAAGAGGATAGTAATATTTTTAATATGTTGAACCATGATACCGTGTATTAAAAGTTACTCATATCGGTTACAGAAGTAGGACGGAGTATGGCGAAATGAGCAGCATGTTGTGCTATCGACGCTTGTTCATCGGTAACTCCTTCGGGACGATAGGTAATGCCTATCGGAGATTCTCCGAAGAATGTTTCGAACCATGCACAAGCAGCCGTATAGCGGCCGTATTTTAAATCCAGATGGTAACCGTCACGGCAGAATGTATCACCCAAGCTACTGCTACGTCCGTTCTGAATAGCTGTTCCGGTGGGTATGACGATCGATATGTTTTGTTTTTGAGCCGCTTTGTCATAAGAAAATACGACATCTTCATACATGGCTTTTTGGTCTTTCCCGTATCTGAAAAATCCAGGGTGGTTGGAGTCTTTTGCATAAGCCCAAGTTTGTTGCATGGCGTATTTTACATTCGGATTGGTTGCATTCGCCTTGACGTATTCCATGAGTTCTTTCAATTCGGGGAAATAAGAGCTGTATTGTCCGGCGAAAGAGCTTGCTTGTTGAAATACAATGTAGTCCCATTCCTCGTCTTTCAGGGCTTCCAATAGACTCTTCCCTTTTTCTTCGGTGTATTTCCCATCTATATTTTTTCTGTATTTGTAATCGTGTTTGTCGTGCCGGGCGTTATCGAGGTGTCTTTGGATAGAGCACCCGCCGATATAAGTGTTGGCGACGATAATGTGTTTTCCTGCCGAGATAGCGATTTCGTCAAGGTATTCGATTCCGTCGTCGGCAAAACTATTTCCGATAGCCAATATCTTAACAGGTTCGTTTTGGGCATGTAAAGAAGAAAATAATAGCAAGCATAAAATAAGCAGAAAGGAATTTTTTGTTTTCATAAGTGATGATTTAAATTTTTCGAATTATGCTGCCAAATTACTCAATTTTTTCTATCGGCGATTCAAAAATCAATACTTTTTTAGAAGCTGATTTAAATTTATTCCGAGACAGATTGAGACCTATGTTGAAGCAGATTGGAGTCCGAGATATGCAGTCAATAGCGGGCTATTGACAAAAATCAAGGGATTCTAGATGCGAGACAGGGGCTCAATAGGGCCGGAACATACCTGCTTGCAATGATAATATTATTTCTCTATAAATTTAAAACAACTTCTAAATATATCGTTCTGTAACAATGACCGATATAACGATGGGACGGTTTACGACGAAATATAAAATTTCTGATTTCGCCGAGTCGGGATATGCGATTTTACTCGGCTCCCATCAAGCAGCGATCGTGTTGCAGGTCGTTGATGATTTCAAAAATAAGTTGCAATACCTGTGGTATGGCTTTTCTTGCTTCGGGCGATAGTTGCATGCCTAAGTGATGACAGTTGCGCACACTGATGGCAAGTAGTTCGATACGGGGTGCTTGTCCGAGTAATAGCATGGCGTCTATCATTTCTTTCAATCCTATTTCGTGTGCGCTTAGCAAGGGCGGATAGTCTTTGGAGTATTTGGGCGATAATCGCCGAATCGTCCCGACCGGATTGTTGTCGAGTGCTGCGTCTACGAGAATAAGTTGCCGGTAACTTTGCAATGTTTCCAACAGGGCAAGGCCACCGGTTCCACCGTCGAGCACGTCCACACCTTGTGGTATCTCCATCTCGTTTAGAGCATTGACTACGTGTATTCCTATGCCTTCGTCGTTGAGTACGAGGTTCCCTATTCCCAAAACAAGTATCTTATCGGGTGTAGGATTATTTTTCGGTTGTTTCGTTTGCGATTCCATCTTTTTGTTTTTGAAGTTGTTGTTGCTGTTTTTGTTCGGTCTCGTACTCTTCCGCCAAATCCTCCCGAACGAATTTCCAGCCTCCTATGATCGAGGAGGCTATTCCGTTTCGTTCGATATAGTCGTGGTAAAATACCAGATATATGTGGGCAATCGTAAAGAGAATGAATGCCCACATGGCGATATGATGTATTTGTCTTACGACGAAGAACCCTCCGCATTTGAGTAATACCCAAGTGAAAAAGGGTTCCATAACATTGTTGGTGGACACGCAGAACATGGCCAGTCCTGTGATGGTTTGGATAATGAATAGGACGAAGACCCCGAAGTATGTAAAGGCGGCCAAGCTATTGTGTCCTATGTCATAGACCGGTTTCGGCGACAACAGCAATACATCGATTTTGGTGGTATCGAAAATACTCCTCCACTGTTTTCGGGTGAGGGGGAGGTAATTGTTCCATCGGGCGAACGAGTTACCGGCGAAAGCCCAATATAGGCGAACAATAAAGTTGAGAATGAAAACAAATGCGGCAGCGAAATGGATAAACCGTACCCAACCGAACCAATAGTTAGCTTCGGGTGGAGTGGCATGTTGTATAGCGGGTGGGTTGCCGATAATGTATCCGGTAACGCATAGTGCGACGATAGCTGTTGCGTTGACCCAATGGAATATGCGTACGGGGAGTTCCCACACGTAGACTTCACGTAAAGATTTTTTCCGGCTTATCATATATTCAACTGCTTGGGGTTTATATTATAACATTTCACATCGGTGTATATGTTCACCGTTTTCGTCATATAGATGTACGGCACATGCCATACAGGGGTCGAACGAGTGTATGGTGCGTATGATTTCGAGCGGCAGTCGGGGATCGATGACCGGAGTTCCGATAAGGGAGGCCTCGAAAGCCGAATGTTGTCCTTTGGTGTCGCGAGGAGAGGCGTTCCATGTAGTAGGAACGACCATTTGGTAATTGAAGACTTTTTTATTTTTAATGCCTACATAGTGGGCCAGTGCACCCCTCGGGGCTTCGGTGAGTCCTACACCTTGCGCTGCTTCCGGCCAAGTGTCTGGTTCCCATTTTATACCGTTGAACATACGGTAGTCTCCGTTCTTTATGTTTTGCAGTAAAGCCGTGTAAAACTCGGTTTGCCAGTCTGCCAATAAATTTGCTTCGATAGCTCGTGCCAAAGTACGCCCGGCTGTGGAGTACATCGCTTCGTAGGGGACATTCAGTTGCTTCAAACACCGTTGTGTGATTTCTTTATAGGCTTCGTTGCCCGATGCATGTCCTACGATATTACGGGCCAATGGCCCTGTTTCCATAGGCATACCTTTGTATCGGGGAGTTTTGATCCAACTGTAAGGCTGGTCTCTATCGAGGTATTCATAGGGTGGCGTAGCACCCGTGTAGTTCAGATGAGTTTCGCCGACCGACGGGTGAAGCCCCACATCTTTGCCTTGCGTATAAGAATACCACGAATTGTTGACAAATTCCAACAGCCCGTCCATAGCCCAGGGATCGAATTCGACGACTTTCGATAAGTCGCGACCGACGACAATACCCCTCGGACTTTTATAGGTCGACAGTTCCCCGTAGTTACCCATAGGGTAATCTCCATAGGCGATATAATTATGCAGCCCTCCGCCTATTTTCGTCCATTCGGGGTAATAGGAAAGTATGGCCAGAACATCTGGAAGGTAGACTTGGCGGACGAAGGTCTGCGTACGTTCAATGATTTGAGCGACATAATTCAACCGTTCCATGTTGAGGGCGTTGGGATCGTTTATGTTGACGGCGCAGGCCATACCCCCGACCAAGAAATTGGGGTGGGGATTTTTCCCTCCGAAAATGGTTTGGACTTTGACGATTTCTTTTTGGACTTCGAGCGCTTCGAGATAATGAGCCAAAGCCACGAGATTCACTTCCGGCGGAAGTTTATAGGCCGGGTGTCCCCAATATCCGTTGGAAAAAATACTGAATTTGCTGGTCTCTATGAACGTGCGTATTTTCTTTTGTATTTCGACAAAATAACCGATGGAGTTTTTAGGCCATTCCGATAGGCTTTGCGCCACTTCGGCTGCCTTTCTGGGGTCGGCATTCAAGGCCGACATGACATCGACCCAGTCGAGAGCCTGTAATTGATAGAAGTGTGTAACGTGATCTTGTATGGTTACGGCCGATTGCATGAGGTTTCTCACCTGCTCGGCATTCGGCGGAATGACGATGTGTAGCGCATCTTCGACTGCCCTGACAGAACAGAGCGAATGTATGGAGGTACAGACTCCGCATACTCGGCCTACGTATGCCCAAACGTCGCGAGGATCGCGGTCTTTGACAATGATCTCGATTCCCCGTATCATCGTCCCGGTACTGAAAGCATCGGTGATGACACCGTTTTCTATATCGGCTTCCATGCGGAGGTGGCCCTCGATTCTCGTAATAGGGTCTACAACAATTCGTTTAGTCATAATTCGAATTTTTATCGGTTATCTTTATCTTTTTCCAGTTTATGAGCTTTTTGGTCGAGTCTTTTTTCTTCCCGTTCGATTTGATGTTCTTCTACGGTGAATTCTTCTTTATTGATATCGTCGTTGTCCATCTGATTTTTAATGAGTTTTCTTTTTTGTATGTTTGTCACGATGGCGTGTGCGGTTACTCCCGCAGCGGCTACGGCTGTCAGTCCCAGTCCTATTTGGTCGGCCGTCGCTTCGATGCCGAATCCTTTGATGTCGGAGAGGTGATGGTACATGGGTTCTGCGTCCCAGAATCCGGGTTCGGCGCATCCAATGCACCCGTGCCCCGATTGTATGGGGTAACTGACCCCTTCGTTCCATTTGATGACTGCGCACGAATTGAATGTATTCGGTCCTTTGCAACCCATTTTATATAGGCAGTATCCTTTTTTCGCATTTTCATCGTCGAAGGCTTCGACAAACAGTCCGGCATCGTAGGCGGGACGGCGATAACAAGTATCGTGGATACGCCGTCCGTAGAAAGAGACGGGTCTGCCCATATTATCCAATTCGGGTAACCGGTCGAAAGTCAATATGTAAGTGATAACTCCGGCCATGACGTCGGCGATAGGAGGGCAGCCCTGAACGTTAATGACCGGTTTACCAGAGATAATTTTATGTACGGGTTTCGTATCTGTCGGGTTTGGGTAAGCTCCTTGTATGCAACCGGAGGACGCGCAATTTCCCCATGCGATAATAGCACTCGCTCCGTGGGCAGCCTCGTCGAATACCTGTTTAGCGGAATGTCCGGCAATAGTGCAGTATCCCGGATTTCCCAGTGGAATCGAACCCTCCACAATCATGATGTATTTGCCCCAATTCTCTTTCATAGAACGGGTTCGGACTTCTTCTGCTTGGAAACCGCTGGCTGCCATGAGCGTGTCGGAATAGTCGAGAGAAATCATTTCAAGCAAAATTTGTCCGACAAGCGGGTGAGACGACCGTAGGAATGATTCGCTGCAACAAGTACACTCTTGAAAGTGAAACCAAAGAACCGGCTTGCGGGGTTTGGTTTGAAGTGCGTTGACAACTTGGGCTATACCGGTTTGGTGAAGGCCCAACATAGCTCCCATGATACCGCAGAATTTAAGGAATTGCCGACGGGTGTATCCTTTGGCTTTCAGCTCCTGATAGAAAGTTTGTTCTTTTTCCATTGTTTTCTTTCGATTTATGGTTTCAGCAAATGCGCGGTAATTGTTCTCCGCTCAGCATATCGAGAATCCGTGTTTGTCCTAAGGATAGTTTTAGAATTACTTCTGGGTGTCTGTCTTCGGTTACATGTCCTATTATCCGTGCGTTTTTCCCATGTATGTCACTTCGAATGATTTGTAGAGCCCGTTCGGCATACTCGTCCGGTAAAAAGACAAGCATGATTCCTTCGTTGGCGACATACAGAGGGTCTAAGCCTAACAGGTCGCATGCGGCGTTGACCGACGAGCTGATGGGTAATTCGTTCTCGTCTATGGCGATGGTTACGTTCGCACCCTCGGCTATTTCGTTTAGCGTGCTCGATAATCCCCCGCGTGTGGGATCCCGTAGTATATGTACATCGGGAACTCCGGCCAGTAGATTAGAGACGATTTGGGTGAGTGCCGCCGTATCGCTTTGGATAGAGGTCTCGAAACCTAAACTGTCTCGTGTGGAGAGAATACAGATTCCGTGATTCCCGATATCGCCGGTGACGATTACGGCATCTCCTTTCTTGATGCGGTGAAGTCCTATATCGATATTTTCGGGGACGATCCCGACTCCGGTCGTGTTGATGAAGATCTTGTCGCATTTGCCGTGTTCGACGACTTTGGTGTCTCCGGTGACGATAGAGACACCGGCTTTCCCGGCCGCTTTTCGCATGGTTTGTACGGTCTGTTTCAATGTCTCTATGGGTAAGCCTTCTTCTAATATAAATCCTGCCGATAAATAGAGAGGAGTGGCTCCGCAACACAGTAAATCGTTTACGGTCCCGTTTATAGCCAAGTCCCCGATGTTTCCCCCGGGAAAGAACAATGGGTCTACGACGAACGAGTCGGTTGTGATAGCTATTCGGGCGGAAGGTAAATTCAATGTCGCTCCGTCATGAGCTTGTTCGAGCCATTTGTTTTGAAAGGCCGGATAGAAAATCTTTTCGATGAGACGGCTTGTCATTCGTCCTCCGCCGCCGTGGGCCATGACGATTCGGTCGTATTTTTGTGTCGGTATGGGACAGTCGGGTAAATTCATATTTCGTTTTTTAGTTAGTTCTGTAACGATAAAAAGCAGAGCAAGCTCCTTCCGACGATACCATAGATGCCCCTAACGGAGTATCGGGGGTACAACGGTTGCCGAACAAGGGACACTTTTCGGGAGATATTTTCCCCTTCATGATTTCTCCTGCCCGACATGCGGAGGCTTGAATGCCCGGTTTCACTTTGCATAAAAAACGATTTCGAGCTTCGTATTGTTCATATTCGGGGCGTAGTCTCAATCCGCTGACGGGTATCTTTCCCAATCCCCTCCAATAGGCGTCATAGGGTGTGAAGAAACGCTCTGTCTTTTGTCGGGCCATTCTGTTCCCTTGTGCAGGTACGGCTCTTCGGTAAGCGTTTATGGTACGGTCGATACCTTGTGCTTTCAACCGTATAACTTGATAAATGCCATATAATAAGTCGGCCGGTTCGAATCCGGTTACGGCGATGGGCAATTCCAATTTTTCGGCCAAGGCATCGTACTCTCGGAGCCCGGTAATCGAGCATACGTGTCCGGCTGCCAACAGTCCGTCTATTTTACATTCGGGGTCTTGGGCTAAAAACGATATGGCGGCGGGTATGGTGAACAAGGAGGTCAGCAAGGATAGATTGGTTATTTTTCGGGAGACGATTTCTTGCAACAACAAAGTGTATAGGGGTGTGGTCGTCTCGAATCCTATGGCAAAGAAGACGACTTGTTTTTCGGGATTTTCACCGGCTATCCGTAACGTATCGAGAGGAGAATAGACAATACGTATATCTTTTCCTTCGGCTTTGAGTTGTTGTAAACTTCCTTTTGTCCCGGGCACACGCACCATGTCTCCGAAGGTACAGAATATGGTTTGGGGATTCCGAGCTATTTCGATAGCTTGCGATATGGTATCTTCATGGGTGACGCATACCGGGCATCCCGGCCCGTGAATCATTTGTACCGTGTTGGGGAGTAATTCTTCGATTCGATACCGGGACAGGGCATAGGTTTGTCCCCCGCATACTTCCATGATTCGTATCGGGAACGTAGCTATTTGTCGGATTGCTTGGAGCAATGTCGTAAGATTGCCGTTATCCCTGAATTGTTTTTCATACCACATGGTTGTCGGGATTAAGGTTATCTGCGAGAATCCTGAAATCCTCCAATGTAGCTTCTGCTTCTTCACTATCGAGACGGGTTATCGCCATGCCGGCGTGAGCCAAGATGAAATCGCCGGGCTCCGCGTCGACATATTGTATACAGATAGATTTATGTATACCGCCGAAATCGACTGTCGCCATACGCAGGGAACAGGAAGTATCTATATCGAGAATTTTTCCGGGAATAGCCAAGCACATAATTTGAGTAATAGTTTTGGTACGGATAATGAACAACTTTTACAATTGTATTGTTTAGAAAGAAATCTGAAAAAACTTTTGCAGATGAATCAATATCACATACATGTCAGAGGTCTTGTGCAAGGCGTAGGATTCCGCCCTTGTGTATACCGCTTGGCTACTGAGATGGGTTTGCGTGGATACGTGGATAATAGCAATGACGGAGTTCTTATCGTGTTGCAATCTACCTGCATTCAAAAGGAGAATTTCTTGAAGGCTTTGATAAAATCGGCTCCGGCTGTCGCTTCTATCGAACATATAGAAACAGTACAACACCGTGTCTCGAAAGAATATGAAGGTTTCTATATCGCTCCCAGCCGTAGTTCTGGCGATGAAATCACACGTATAAGCCCCGATATAGCTATTTGCTCCGATTGTTTGAAAGACCGGAAACATCAGTTGCATCGCATGGGGTATCCCTTTATCAATTGTACGCATTGCGGGCCTCGTTTTTCCATTATCGAAAAATTACCTTACGATAGAGCCGTTACGACTATGAGCTCTTTTGGTATGTGCGATACGTGTCGGGAGGAGTATGCCGATGTAAATGATCGCCGTTTCCATGCACAACCCATCGCTTGTAACGAATGTGGCCCGCATTATGCGCTGCGGGATTCCGAAGGGAATGAGGATACGGTTTATATCCGTATAGTTTCGCGAATATCCGATGTATTGTCGAATGGAGGTGTCGTCGCTTTGAAAAGTTTGGGCGGTTACAACCTCATCTGCGATGCCGATAATGAGCAGGCTGTCGCCCGAATACGGGAGTTGAAAGGTCGTTATGCCAAGCCTTTGGCTGTCATGTATCGGGACGAACGGGAGGTAATGGCCGATTTGAATCTTTCCGATGAGGAGCGAAAAGCGTTGAACTCGTGGAGGCGGCCTATCGTGCTGGCGGAGGAGAGAGTGCATAATGCGCCGTGGCTGAACGAAGGTTATCGGTCTTTGGGAGTTCTGTTGCCTTATATGGCGATACATTATGATTTGTTTGCAGAAGCTCCCGAATTGAGACGAATCGTGGTAACCAGCGGGAATATGGGGGGACGTCCTATCGTCATAGCAGATGAGGAGGCTCATGATTTGTTTGATTCCAAGGTCGATTCGGTCGTTTCGTACAATCGGGATATTTACAACCGGGTCGATGATTCTGTCGTACAGGAATATGACGGGGTTTGTCGTTCCATACGAAGGTCACGGGGATATACTCCCGAACCATTACGCAATGTGCAGGCTACCGAAGGAATATTGGCTGTCGGAGCCGAACAGGTTTCCTGCTTTGCGATAGGGAAAAAAGAAGATATTTTATTGGGTCAACATATAGGTGAGTTGTCTTGCCGGGAAAACCTTTCTTTTTTTGAAGAATCGATTTCTCATTTTTCTCGAATGTTTCGATTCGAACCGAGGTGTGTGGTCTGTGACCTACATCCCGACTATTTCGCTACGGCATGGGGTGAACGATGTGCAGCCGAGAGGCATATACCTGTGTATCGGGTACAGCATCACCATGCCCATGCCGTAGCTGTAATGGCCGAATATGCGCTCACCGGCGATGTATTGGCGTTATGTCTCGACGGAACCGGTTATGGCGATGATTGCACGATTTGGGGCGGAGAACTGATCCGGTGTTCTCGTACGGAATATAGGCGGTTATCGCACCATCTTTATTTGCCGATGCCGGGAGGCGATATTGCCGCTCGTGAACCGTGGAGAATGGCCGTATCGCTGTTGTACTCGTTGTATGGAGAGAATATGCCTTTACCCGACAATTTCGTAAAACGGATAGGAGAGGACCGTATTAAATTGGTGAGTCGTATGATTGCCCGTCGTATCAATACTCCGTTAAGTTCCGGGGCAGGCCGGCTGTTCGATGCAGTCGCTTCTCTATTGGGTATAGCGGATTTCAATCGATATCGATCGGAAGCTCCTCAAAAGTTGGAACAGGTAGCCGACCGTTCTATCTTGAAAATTTATCCTTTCGACAAAGATAATCCTCTCGATTTTTCGTGGTTGGTGAAGTCTGTTTTGAACGAATTACAGAAAGGAGTTCCCCGCTCTGAGATAGCTTCGGCTTTTCATCGAACCTATGCGGCTATGTGGTGCGTTGAATTGGCGAAACAGGCTGTCCGGCAAAAGTTGTCGAGAGTCGTCCTGTGCGGGGGTGTTTTTCAAAATAAGTTGTTGGTCGATATTTTGATGCCCATGTTGAGACAGTTGGGGTTACAACCCTATTTGCCTGCTTCTGTCCCTTGTAACGATGCCGGTATTGCCGTGGGACAAATGGCCGTAACAGCTGCATGGATAGAACAATCGATGAACCATAATGATAAGAGGCATGCACGAGTTGTCGTTGGCTTGTAGCGTGGTGGAGCTGGTGGAAAAAGAGCTGGCACTACATGGTGGTGGTTCGGTTCGATGCATCGAGATAACTATTGGCGATTTATTGGGTGTGGATAATGATGCTTTTTTATTTTCATTGAATATGGTTTTGGAGAGAAGTGCGTTTGCCGGTGCTCGGGTAATGGTCGATCGGGTGAAACCGTTGGCGGTTTGCGGTGTTTGCGGTGAGTCGTTTTCACCGGTTTCGTTATATGCCTCGTGCCCGAAATGCGGAAGCTATAAAACACGGTTGGTTTCGGGACAAGAGTTTCGCCTTGCCTCATTGATTGTAGAAACAGATAAGTAATAATATTAAAATTAAAAAGATATGTGTACGACTTGCGGTTGTGGTCATCAGGAGATGAGCCATGAAGAAATGCATCGTCTGGGAATTGCTCACGGACATGGGAAAACGGTTGATATTGCCGTAGAACAAGATATTTTAAGTGAGAATAATAGGATTGCCGGGCAGAATAGAAATATATGGAATACGACAGGTTGTTGGGCGATAAATTTGGTTAGTTCGCCGGGATCGGGTAAAACGACTTTACTCGAAAGCACTATTAAACGGCTGGGTGGAAGAGATTTTCATAAGATTGCCGTAATAGAGGGAGACCAGCATACCGACAATGATGCCGGACGTATTAGGAATTTGGGTATTCCAGCCATACAAATCAATACACACAATGGTTGTCACCTCGATGCCCGTATGGTATCGTCGGCGTTCGATGAATTGGCCGTGAAAGATACGTTGTTGTTTATAGAGAATGTAGGCAATTTGGTGTGTCCGGCCATGTTCGACTTGGGCGAAAATCTCCGAGTCATTCTTCTCAGTGTGACCGAGGGAGACGATAAGCCGTTGAAGTATCCCTATATGTTTGCCGGTGCTGATATTTGTATAATCAACAAAATAGATTTGTTGCCTTATGTGGATAGCGATGTCGCCCGATTGAAAGATAATGCCTTGAAAATAAATCCTCAGTTGAGCTTTTTTGAAATTTCGGCGACCCGGGGTATGGGCATGGACGAGTGGTGTGGGTATTTGTTGGCTTGTTTTGAGAGAAAGGAGGAGAAATGAATTTTTTTGACGAGATGGCCGGGGTGTGGAATAAAACTTGTCGGTATGATACCGGGAGGATAGAAAAAGTGCTGTCTGTTTTACAATTGAAACAAGGCGATACGGTTCTCGACATAGGTACGGGAACGGGAGTTATGATACCTTTTATCCGGGAACAGGTAGGGCACTATGCTCCTATTGTGGCTGTGGACAGTTCTGAAAAGATGTTGAGGGAGGCTTCCTTACGTTTTCCCAATGCAGGAGTTCGCTTTGTCCGGGCCGATGTGGAGCGGGATCGTTTGGGTGGACGTTTCAATGCTATTTTGCTGTATTCGGTGTTCCCTCATTTTCGTTATCCGGTAGATACGATTGCTCGCTTGGTAACCGATAATCTGTATTGTGGCGGTAGATTGTTGATTGCCCATTCCCAAAGTCGGGAACAATTGAATGCAATGCACAAACGTATATCGGATAAAGTTTTTGCCCGAGATTTATTACCGGTAGCGGAACAAGTCGCCCAGTTTACGGAGATAGGCTTGTCTGTGGCTTCGTTCGATGAAACTGACGAATACTATTATATCTTGTTACAGCGAGTCGGTAGGAAATTGAGTGCCTCGGTAGCCGATGCAATCTATTGACAGAGTTATCTTTTGGATGCTCTTAGAATTTCCCGTTTACCGTTCGGCGGGCCGGGTAACCGTTCTACCGTAAACCCGACAGATTGAAGCCTTCGTCTTATTTCCCCTTTCGCACAGTAGGTGCTCAGAATACCACCCGGAGACAAGTGATTGAAAATCTCCCGGAAAATTTTCTCGTCCCACATTTCGGGTTGCTTTTCGGGAGCGAACGCATCGAAATAAACCACGTCGTATATTCCTTCGGGAGAGGTTCGAGTGAGGTCGGCATGGCGTTTGTATAAGGTAAACAAGGGTGATATAGCGATCTTTTGATTCCATTCGCATTGATGTAAAAGAGCAAATATCGATTCTGAGCTTGGGGCTATGAGCCTCGGGTAGTTCAATTTTTCGGTTATGTCGGGGGAGAGAGGATATAGTTCGAAGGTGGTATAATTTATCCTTAATCCTTTTTCCTGTGATTCGAGAAATGTAAGAAATGTGTTTAATCCGGTTCCGAAACCTATTTCAAGGACATTGATTTCTTTTTTCCCAGAAGCTCGCAATGCAGAGTCGATGTATACATGCCGAGCTTCCGCCAAAGCCCCTTTGGTGGAGTGGTAATGTTCGTCCATTCTCGGCAAATAGAGAGTGGGGATACCATCTTCGGTTTGTTCTATAATCATATTATTTTGCATCTTGGTGAGGAATATTCGGGAACAAAAATAAAACAATCTTTTTATGTATGATATGAAATAAAAAATTAAGCCATGTGAAAATTTAAAATAAATGTAATATGATGTATATATACATTCTTCTACCTTTGCAATCTACAAAAGATATATCCGTTTTATCTTCTTGGTATTGAGTAGATAAGGATAAATCGAGAAAGAGGATACATTAAATAATTATATTATACACATTTATGAAAAATTCCTTTTTTAGCAGATTTACCCCTAAGGAACCCAAATTTTTCCCATTGTTGAAACAACTTTCCGAAGTGTTGGTTTCTTCTTCGGCTGTTTTGGTAGAGAGCATGCAACATGACAAGCCGGAGGAACGATCTTCCTATTATAAAAAAATTAAAGATTTAGAACGTGAAGGGGATAGATTGGCTCACTTGATTTTTGATAAATTAGGAACTACTTTTATTACTCCGTTTGACAGAGAGGATATACAGGCATTGGCTTCTCACATGGACGATGTCATCGATGGAATAAACAGTTGTGCGAAACGTATAGCGATTTATAATCCGCGACCTATCGGCGATAGCGGAAAAGAACTGAGTTTGTTGGTACAGAAAGAGGCTGATTATATCTGTAAAGCGATGGACGAGTTGGATACGTTTCGCAAGAATCCGGCTACATTGAGGGAATATTGTTCGAAATTACACGATATAGAGAATCAGGCAGACGATGTGTATGAACTGTTCATCACAAAGTTATTCGAGGAGGAGAAAGACTGTATCGAGATTATCAAGATAAAAGAGATCATGCAGATATTAGAGAAGACTACCGACTCGGCCGAGTATGTTGGAAAAATCCTGAGAACGTTGATTGTTAAGTACGCATAAATCCGTAAAGAGTTATGTTATGGAGTTATTGATAGTTATTATTGTACTGGCATTGCTGTTCGATTTTATCAACGGGTTTCACGATGCTGCCAATTCGATAGCGACAATCGTGTCGACGAAAGTCCTCACACCCTTTCAAGCGGTTTTGTGGGCTGCTTTCTTTAATTTTGTCGCGTTCTTTATTGCCAAATACATTATCGGTGGGTTTGGTATAGCCAATACCGTATCCAAGACCGTGGTAGAAGAGTTTATCACTCTGCCTATTATTTTGTCGGGTGTGATTGCCGCCATCGCATGGAATTTGATTACTTGGTGGAAAGGTATTCCGTCTTCTTCGTCGCATACCCTTATCGGAGGATTTGCCGGTGCTGCCATTATGGCGAGTGGATTCGGGGCGATTCAGCTCAATATTATTCTCAAAATAGCCGCATTTATTTTCTTGGCTCCCTTTATAGGAATGGTCGTGGCGTTCGGATTTACGATATTGGTTCTTCATATTTGTCGCCGGGTTCAACCCCATAAGGCTGAGGTTTGGTTCAAGAAATTACAGTTGGTTTCTTCGGCGATGTTTAGTATCGGGCATGGTTTGAACGATTCCCAGAAAGTAATGGGTATTATTGCCGCCGCTATGATTGCCGCTCACTCGATGGGTTTAGGTATGGGTATAAACAGCATTGCCGATTTGCCCGATTGGGTTGCGTTTGCCTGCTTTACGGCCATATCGTTGGGGACGATGTCGGGAGGTTGGAAGATAGTAAAAACAATGGGAACGAAAATTACGAAGGTTACTCCGTTGGAGGGAGTGGTAGCCGAAACGGCAGGGGCGTTCACGCTTTATTTAACCGAAATTTTAAAGATTCCCGTAAGTACTACACATACCATTACCGGGGCTATTATCGGTGTGGGAGCGACCAAACGCTTGTCTGCGGTTCGTTGGGGTGTGACGAAAAGTCTTTTAGTCGCATGGATTCTTACGATTCCTGTCAGTGCGCTTTTGGCAGCAGGTATTTATATGGTCGTTACTTTCTTTTTAGGATAAGTTCGTTGTTACTAAAAAATGATATAATATATAAATTTGAAAGAAAAATAGCGAAATAATTTGTATTTTGTATTTAATGCCTTATATTTGTTGAAAATTTATAGTTAAGGTTAATGATGGTTCTATTTTTACATCACAGTCACGTGCATTGTCCCTTTGGGGGATAGGGTGAGTCTGTATGTAAAAATAACATAGGAAAATGTTGTAGGCTTACCGGATTACGGTAAGCCTTTTTTTATTTGGATTTTACTTATTAAAAACATGAAGAATTATGCTGAGGATAGCTATTCAGTCGAAAGGGAGACTATATGAGGAGTCTATGGCTTTGTTAGAGGAGGCAGGTATCAAGATACCGGGAGGGAAGAGGACGTTGTTGGTTCCTGCACGAAACTTCCCCGTGGAAGTGTTGTTTCTAAGGGACGACGATATTCCTGAGTCTGTGGCTTCGGGGGTTGCCGATGTAGGAATCGTGGGATTGAACGAGGTCATGGAGAAGCGTTGTCCTGTGGGTATTTTGAAAAAGTTGGGCTTCGGGAAGTGTCGCCTTTCATTAGCTATACCCCAAGACATAGACTATCAAGATAGAAACTGGTTTTCGGGAAAGAAAATAGCGACGTCTTATCCCGGAATATTGTCAGATTATCTGCACAAGAACGGGATAGTTTCGGACATTCATGTAATTACCGGTTCGGTCGAGATAGCTCCCGGAATTAGATTGGCCGATGCCATATTCGATATTGTCAGTTCGGGCAGTACGTTGGTTAGCAATCGATTGAAAGAAGTTGAAACCGTCGTCGAATCGGAAGCTGTTCTCATAGGAACGGATTCTATTTCTCCCGAAAAGCGGGGAATACTGGACGAGCTGTTGTTCCGTTTCGATTCGGTACAAGCCGCAGATGATAAAAAGTATATTCTCATGAATGTCCCGCAAAAGAAGTTGAACGACGTGTTGTCTGTGTTGCCGGGAATCAAAAGCCCCACGGTCATGCCTCTGGCTGATAAGGAGTGGTGTTCGGTGCATACGGTACTCGACGAAAAATGTTTTTGGGAGATTATTAATCGGCTGAAAACGGCAGGAGCCGAGGGTATATTGGTGTTGGACATTGAAAAGATGATTTTGTGATATGACAGTGACGGTTTGGAAATATCCGAAGCGGGACGAATGGAAGTCGATTATGGCTCGTCCGCAAATGGATTTAATCTCTTTATCTCGCACGGTGTCCGATATTTTAGAATCGGTACGATGCGAAGGAGACGATGCGTTGAGACGTTATGAGAAGCAATTCGATCGGGTTGTATTGGATGCATTGCAGGTGACACCTGCCGAAATGGAAGAAGGGATCGCGGCTGTGCCCGAGTCTTTGAAAAAGGCAATAAGACAGGCTATCGACAACATTCGTAAGTTCCACGCCTCGCAGGCTATCGAGGTGAAAAAAGTAGAAACCATACCCGGTGTGTGGTGTTGGCAGAAGCCAGTGGGAATAGAAAAAGTAGGTCTTTATGTGCCGGGTGGTACAGCTCCGCTTTTTTCTACGGTACTGATGCTGGCTGTCCCGGCTCGTTTGGCGGGTTGTCACGAAATCGTGATGTGTACTCCTCCCGGAAAGGAGGGGAAGATAGCCCCCGCTATATTGTATGCGGCTCGTGAGACAGGGGTAGACCGTATTTTTAAACTGGGAGGAGTGCAGGCCATAGGCGCTATGGCTTTTGGCACGGAGAGTGTTCCGCAGGTATATAAGATTTTTGGACCGGGAAATCGTTATGTAATGGCCGCTAAACAGCAAGTATCCGTGCAAGGTGTAGCTATCGATATGCCGGCAGGGCCTTCGGAAGTGATGATTGTAGCCGATTCGGGCGCCGATGTACGATTCCTTGCCGCCGATTTTTTGTCGCAGGCCGAGCATGGGGCTGACAGTCAGTCGATACTGCTGACTACCGATCGTAGAATAGCCGATTTGTTCCCGGCTGAGATCGAACGACAACTGGACCGATTGCCTCGGCGTGAATGGGTGGAGAAGTCTCTTTCTCACAGCTCGGTCGTCTTGTTGGAGCGAGAGGCCGATTTGGCCGACTTTGTCAATGCGTATGCTCCCGAACACCTCATCGTGCATCGTGCAGATGCCGAGGAGTGGGCTTCGGCAATCGTTAATGCCGGGTCGGTATTCTTAGGATATTATACCCCCGAAAGTGCCGGCGATTATGCTTCGGGGACGAATCACACACTTCCGACCAGTGGGTATGCCAAGTCGTATAGCGGGGTAAATCTCGATAGCTTCACCCGTAAAATTACTTTCCAGCAGATTTCGTCCGAAGGGTTGAAAAATCTCGGTCCGGTGATCGAGGAAATGGCGGAGGCCGAACGATTGGAGGCGCATAAAGAAGCTGTGACGGTGCGTTTGCAGTCTATTCATTCCTAAAAAGTGCAGTTATGAAAAAGATAGAACAATGGGTGCGTCCCAATATTCGACAATTAAAACCTTATTCCTCGGCTCGGAATGAATTTTCGGGAGAGGCTTCGGTATGGCTTGATGCTAATGAAATCCCGTTTAATCCTCCGTATAATCGTTATCCCGATCCGTTGCAAAACGATTTGAAAGAGAAGTTGGCGAAGCAACGGGGTGTAATGCCCGAAAACATTTTTCTCGGTGTGGGAAGTGACGAGGCGATAGATTTACTGTATCGTATCTTTTGTGAGCCCGGACGGGATAATGCGGTTTCGATAACTCCTACCTACGGTATGTATAAAGTGTGTGCCGACATTAACGGCGTGGAGTATCGCGAAGTTACTTTGAAGAAAGACTTTTCGTTGGATTGCGATGCTATATTGCAAACTATCGATACTCATAGCAGGCTGTTGTTTTTATGTTCGCCGAATAATCCTATCGGCAACGTTTTTCCTGCCATAGAGATCGAGCGATTGATAACTGCTTTTGACGGGATTGTGGTCGTGGACGAAGCCTATATAGATTTCTCGTCCCGGCCTTCGTGGATTCGCCGGTTGAACGAATTTCATAATTTGGTTGTGCTGCAAACCTTTTCGAAGGCATGGGGTAGTGCCGGAGTCCGTCTGGGAATGGCATTTGCTTCGCCTGATATCATCGGCTATTATAATCAAGTGAAATATCCGTATAACATCAGTGGTTTGGTTCAGCGTTATGCGATGGAAATGCTCGACCGTGAGAACGAAGTCCGGCAGTGGGTTGGTGAGGTATTATCGGTTCGGTCGCGGTTTGTCGAGCGCCTGTCCGGCATACCGATGGTAAAAACGGTTTATCCGAGCGACGCCAATTTTGTATTGGTGAAGATGGAGGATGCCGAGAAGATATATTTACGACTGGTTACCGATGGAATCGTCGTTCGTAATCGTTCGAAAGTTGCTTTATGCGGCGATTGTCTGCGCATCACTATCGGGACAGATCGGGAAATGAATGTTTTATTGGAAACGTTGAAAAGTTACAGCTAAATTCGAGAGTTATGAAAAGAGTTCTTTTTATCGACCGGGACGGAACATTGGTAGTAGAACCTCCTGTGGATAAACAAGTCGATTCGCTTGAAAAATTGGAATTTATGCCCAAAGTGTTTCAGAGTCTTGCTTATGTGGCTACTCGTCTCGATTTCGAGTGGGTGATGGTGACCAATCAAGATGGTATGGGCACGTCTTCGTTTCCGGCCGAGAATTTTTGGACGGTGCAGCGTAAAATTATACAGGCTTTTGCTAACGAGGGTATTCGCTTCGACGAGGTTTGCATAGACTCCTCGTTTCCCGAAGAGAACCTTCCGACCCGTAAACCGGGTACGGCTATGCTTTCTCGATACCAGTCGGGAGAGTATGATTTGGAACATTCTTATGTTATAGGCGATCGAATGACCGATGTACAACTGGCCGCTAATCTCGGTTGTAAAGCGATTTATTTCGCTCTGCCTGAGCGGGGTGTGGCCGAGCTGGAAGCTGAGGGACTTTCATCGGTCTGCGAAGCGGTGACCGACGACTGGTGGAAAATCGCCGAGATTTTATGTGCCGGAACTCGTCGGGTTACTATCGACCGGCGTACCTCCGAGACCGATATTCACGTTTCGCTGAATCTCGATGGGACGGGGCGAACCGAGGTGCATACCGGGTTGGGATTCTTCGATCACATGCTGGACCAGTTAGGGCGGCATGCCGGAGTCGATTTGTCTGTGTTCGTGACCGGAGATTTGCAGGTGGACGAACATCATACGATAGAGGATACGGCGATAGCTTTGGGCGAGGCTTTTGCTCGGGCGTTGGGCGACAAACGGGGTATAGGTCGGTATGGTTTTTCTTTGCCTATGGACGATTGCTTATGCAGGGTCGCCCTCGATTTCGGGGGACGGCCGTGGTTGGTGTGGAATGCAACTTTCCACCGTGAGAAGATCGGCGATATGCCTACCGAGATGTTCTACCATTTTTTTAAGTCGTTCAGTGATGCGGCTCGTATGAATTTGAATATTCAAGCGGAAGGTACGAATGAACATCATAAAATAGAAGGGATTTTCAAAGCATTGGCGCGAGCTTTACGAATGGCAGTGAAACGGGATATTACCGATCGTGAATTGCCTTCGACAAAAGGTGTTTTGTGAATCGGGGGAGTAAATCCTGAGATTTTGAAATGGGGGCAGGGGTAAACAAAATGATAGGTGATCCTTGTATTTTTGTAAGATTGATTTTTGTAATAAAGTTTATTTGTTACTTTTGCATTGTATTCGTAAAGGCGAATAGAAATAGGAAATCGAGTAAATATTTAAAAATTATAGCCCTATGAGAAAGAATTGGATTTGGGGATTATCCCTTTTGTTAATCGGTGGTATGGCATCGTGTAAGTCGAGCCAAAGTGCCTATAAGGCTGCTTATGAGAAGGCCCAAGAGAAGAAGATAGAAGAGCCTGTTACAGCCGGAACTACACCCGTAGCGGAGCAACCCGTAGTGACAACTCCTTCGACGACAACGACGACGGCTCCTATTCGGGAACAGAGTGAGAAAATAAATGCTGTCGACGGGAACGATGCTTTGTTGAAAAGTTATAATGTAATCGTGGGGAGCTTCCGTCAGCGACTCAATGCACAGAGCCTTTGCGAGCGTTTGCGTGCCGATGGTTATCCTGCCGTATTGGCTCAGAATGCACAAGGTATGTATCGTGTCGTAGCTTGTTCGTTCGACGACAGGGCTACTGCCGTACAAGCCCGCGAAGGATTGCAGGCTAAGTACCCTCAGTTTACCGATGCTTGGTTCTTGATTAACAAGTAGAAAACTGTTCAAGTAGTTTATACGGGGCTGTTCCAAGCGGTTGGGGCAGCCTTTTTTATGTTCTGGACAGACTGGTAAGAGACTCCTGTGGCTCGTCTGTTCTTCCGTTTATTTAAATACTAAGTATTTGCGGGCAAAGAAGTTCCACAAGTAGACCATAGCGGCAGCAACGATTTTGGAGAACATGTAGTGTGTGCCGATACAGTCGGTGAAGAGCCAGATGAGAAGGTCGTTGAAACCTAACCCTACGACTCCTATTGCGGCAAAGAAAAGGAACTCGACAATGCGATTTCTAAATTTCGAATTGTTGAATACCCAAATGCAACTGATGATGTAGTTGACGACCAACCCGGCTATGAACGAGAGGGTCGCCGAGAGGAGATAATGCAGTCCGGCATATTCGGTGAGGATATACAATAGTCCGAAGTCTATGATAAAGGCGAATCCTCCGACAAAGAAGTATCGCACGAATTGGATAAGGAGATTATCGGATGCTCCGTAGAAGATTTTTTTGAATTTATGGGTCGGGTTCATTTGCTTTCGTGATATTCTTCTTCTGTATTTACCGACCATACCTCGCTTTTATCGTTATTCCCGGTGGCGATGTGATCGACGGCGACCATAGCGGTCATCATGGAATGATCCATGTTGTTGTACCGATGTTGCCCGTTGCGGCCTATGCACCAAAGGTTTTCTATTTTGTTCAAGAAATCTTTTACCTTATCGAGTTCGTAATAGCTGCCGAAATAAGAGGGGTAGGCTTTTTTGACTTTTATGCGTACCGAATCCAAGACATCGTCGGGATCGATGATCCCTATTTGGGCCAGCTCACCGATAGCCATTTGCGTGAAGTCCTTATCGGACATTTCCCAAAAGTCGTCGCCCTCGGTACAGAAGTATTCTAACCCTATCCATATCGTATTTTCGTAGTCTTTTACCAAATAGGGCGACCAGTTGTTGAATATTTGCAGACGGCCTATTCGCACATCGCGTTCCTGTATGTAAATCCATGTGTCGGGGATGCGATCGGCGAAAGTTTTTATTTTGGTTCGATTTTTTATGGATAGTTTTTTCATCAATAGTCCCACCGTGATAAAATCGCGGTAAGGCAGTTCTTCGGCAATGCGTTTCACATCGTCGGGTACATCGATTCCCCGGATAGACCGTATGAGGTCTTTTAGCGGGAGGGACGAAAGGAAATAGTCGCAGGGTACTTCCCTCCGTTCGCCCGAAGGTGTCTCGACTATGACACTCGTTACCCGATTTCTTTCGATGTGAATCTCTTTGACCGGGGTTTCCGTGATGACCTCGCCTCCTTTTTCAGATACTTCGCCGGCCACAGTTTCCCAAAGTTGTCCGGGACCGAGTTTGGGATAAACGAATTGCTCGATGAGCGAGGTTTCCACCTCTTTGAGGTTTTCCTTTTTGGAGAAACTTTTTTTGAGCATGTCTTTGAGTATGGCGAATACCGACAGTCCTTTTACTCGCTGTGCACCCCAGTCGGCTCCCAGTTTCGAGGGGTGTACGCCCCAGACTTTTTCGGTGTAGTCCTCGAAGAACATTCTGTAAAGCGGTTTGCCGAACCGGTTGATGTAGAAGTTTTCCAACGATGTTTCGGGCTTTTTAAAGAATACCGACCATACGTATCCGCAACCGGCTTCGATGGTGCGGAAAAGGCCCATGTTGGTGAACGTTTTCAGTTTGAGCGATATGGGATAGTCGAAAAACTTATGCAGGTAGAATATGCGGGATATGCGGTTTCTTACGAGCATCACGCGGTCGGTCTTTTCAGGATCGGGACCTTTTGGGGCAAGTTCTTTGCCGGTGGTTCCCAGCAACCTGTCATCGAGAGAGGGGGCGCCTTGTAACGGCATGATTTCGTTCCACCACTCGGTAACTCGTTGGCTTTTGGAGAAGAAACGATGTCCTCCTATATCCATGCGGTTACCTTGATATCGAACTGTTTTGGAAATACCGCCTATGTCACCGGACTCCTCGAATACGACAGGGTGAATGTCTGTATGTTTGAGTAACTCGTAGGCTCCGGTGAGCCCTGCGGGACCGGCTCCGGCGATGACGGCTTGCTTTTTATTTTTATCGATTGTATTCATATCTGTCGATTGAAATTGAAAGGATCGCTTCCCGGCTCTAAGGTAGCGTATTTTTTCCATCTTGCCGTTGGGATTGAGAAAGTTTTTTCTTGGCGGCCTCTCTGTCGAATTTTAATAGATAGGTATCCGGGTTGGGTACATGGGAAGCGACGAAGAAAAGGTCGTCGTTCTTTTGTATCGCCGGGTAAAGGTATCGGGGGGTAGAGCTGTATCCGAGCTGGTCGAGAATGACATATTCCACCCCGTTGTCGAGCATTTTCTGTATTACAGCGCGGTCGTCTTGTGAATAGGCGTAGCCGGCGACCCGTGTCCCTGAAAACATGTAGAGTAATTCTCCTTTTCGGGAGGCTACTACGGTTTCGGGCGAAACATGTTCTTTTAACACGAGACCCAATCGAAAAAAGTTTTGATAGGCCGGCGGGAACGGCATTTTGTTCATGGCGTGTAACTCCTGTATGTTTCCTATGCCGGTGAGCAATAAAAGGGAGAGTACCCACGGGGAGAAAGTGTATTTTAATTTGAAACGATGGATCGCATCCGTCGCTACGGCGTAGATGCCTACGAGTAATCCCATATTCATGAAGGGAATAAGTGTGGTAATGTAGCGGTTTTCACTGGGGGTACTGAAAATGGAAACGAGTCCGAAAGTGAAAACGGTGTAACCGATGAGTACCCAACGGTACTTCCCGAAAGCCCAAAAACCGCGTATGATGAGAAAAATGAGCAGTATCGCTATGACCCACATGAAAAATCCGGCGGAAACTTCGGTGGAGTAATTGACTTTAAAATAGGGGATTACCGAGTTGGGCAGGGCTTTGGAAACCAGCATACCGAGCGTTTCGAAAAAGCGGTCGATAATACCGCTCAGATCGAGCGATCCGTCTTCGGGTCTCCATGGATTTACTTGTGCAATGGACTCGAAATAACGACTTTGTCCGATACCTAACGATTTATTTCTCCATATCCACGGGAGACAACCGATGATGAATCCGGCGACTGTGCTTGCCGCTTCTTTCCACTTTTTCGTGCAGAGAAAAAAGAGCACGACGGCGGCGAATAGAGCAACTCCTTGTGTGCGAATGTGGTAGCATAGAATGACCATGACTAACATGCCGTAGAAAGAAAGGTCTTTATAGAATGGCTTTTCTTTCTTCATATTCGCTAAGAGGAAAATAGCCGCGGTTGAAACGAAAAAGCAAGACATCTCGCTCATCATCATTGTGGAGAAGTGAAGTACCCGATCGCTCAGAATGGCGGCGCAGGCTCCTACCAATGCGAGGCTTTCGGGCATTTTGCGTTTGATCATAAAAAAGAACAATAACAAAGCTCCGCCTAAAAGGAAAAGCCCGTTGAGTATTTTTTGAGCTATGATGCTGTCGGTAAAAAATCTTAGCGGGGTCATCAATAAAGGATATCCCGGGGGAAAGGCATTGGTGGGGTGAGGGGTGGGAGCCGATATATCGGCATAACCTTGTCCAGAAGCGAGAGACGAGGCAAATGTATAGTACCGGCAGTTGTCCCCGTTTATATCTATTTTTTCATTGAAAATGTAAACGTAGGCACATGCCCATACGATGGTCAACAACCCTATATAAATGGCTCGGTTTTTCTGGATCTTCATAATTATCGATATGTTATTATAAAAATATTAAAACAAAAATAATCTATTTTTTATATGGAATGAAATTTTTTGCCATATTTCAATCTTTTCGTGAGGGGGGATTCGCTTATTCTTTTTAGTGGCGAGAAGAACGAACCAAGAAGCGCCGCCGCTGTTATCGGGCTTTTGGGTTCGTC